>Ga0306910_1000193_pt1 | contig 35929 bp, 26 predicted proteins | sample AntRauMFilla2698_FD_190438 | JGI IMG/M metagenome (GOLD analysis project Ga0306910, IMG submission 190438) | Saline lake microbial communities from Rauer Islands, Antarctica - Metagenome Filla 2 #698 (v2) (version 2) | ecosystem: Environmental > Aquatic > Non-marine Saline and Alkaline > Saline ... | reverse complement strand
GGCTGATATTTTTAAATACCCAATCGTTTTTTGGCAGACAGTTACTCGATCCGTCAATTACGAGGGGTAAGATTGGAATTTGGTTTTTAATGGCAACAATGAACGCTCCGTCGGTGAATCGAAGTACACGCCCGTCTTTTGAGCGCGTTCCTTCCGGGAAAAACATAACTGAAGAACGACCTGAAATTGCTTCCTGAGCATTTTGTATCGTCATCGCCTTCTTGTTTTTAGACTTACGATAGACGGGAATATCTTGTGCCATGCGCATCATCCAGCCTACAAAAGGAACTTTAAATATGTCAGATTTAGCTACCCATTTCATATCCCAAGGCAATCGGGAGATTAACGGTACATCTGCGTGGGATTGATGGTTACACACTACTATAAACGGGCGACGTGGATTGATGCCTTTTACATCCCGCTCAATACTTATTTTCCATGCAGGATTCACGAACGTGTAGGCATGTCCGAGTTTTCTAAAAAGAAAACCGGTCCAGTATTTAGCTTTTGTACGTTCAAATAGCCAAAAAAGGGCAACAAATGGCAGCCAGAATATTGTAAGGAGAGCTATACCAGTCCAGATGAGAGCGGATTTTACTTTCAGTAGCATAGAATATGTTAAATGATCGTTTTCTTCAGCTCAAGGTAAGGAAAAATGCGTCATTTTGCCCGTGACTACTTTTTGGGCCCCACCAGCGTTTGAAGCTGACAAATGGTCACCACATCACCGCTTTCGTCATATAAATTCACTTCTACCTGATAGGCTTTTTCTTCGCTGCTTTCAATAATTCCGGGTTTTGATTTTGCCGTAATAACACCACGTGCTTTCTTGACATACTCAATCTCAAAACTTTTTACGATAAAACGGGCATCATCGGGGAGTCCGGCCAGAAGAGCTAAATTGCCGGCATATTCAGCTAAGTTTGCGAGTGCGATTGCGTGAATTGAGTTGAGATGGTTTTGCAGTTTTCTGCGCTCTTTCATAGTTATTTCGGCGTAGCCGGGTTCGAGCACATTAACACGAGCATCAATAGAACCGGTGTAAGGCACAAATTTACCGGCGAGATAACTAAACAATATTTTCCCGAAAGGTTTCGATTTAAGACTATTCCAGCGAGTTAACATCGGTTGCATACAAACAGAGAGTTTAGTTTTAATGGGATGAAATTCTATATTAAACACTTACCTATCAGTCATCATGTTGATGTCAGATAATTAAGAGTGTTTAATCAATAGGAAATTACATATTTGAGAAAGTACTATAATTGATGGAAACTGACGTCATTGGAGGAGAATCTGATCTTAATTTTTACCAGAAGCTGGAAGCGTTTCATCAATTTGAGCTACTCACAGATTCAGTTTATTATAAAAAGCTTCCGGATGATTGGTTAGTTGGCGTGGCTGATATTCAAAATTCCACCGAACTGTTAACACAGGGTAATTACAGAATTGTGAATATTGTGGGTGTTTCGGCTATTGTCGGGATGCTGAATCATCATACTTCTGATGAAATCCCCTTTGTTTTTGGAGGTGATGGTTGTCTGATAGCAGTTCCGAAAACATCCAAAAATATATTGACTGCCGTTCTGAAAGCTACTGCCTACCGGGCTAAAAAACAGTTTGGAGTACATCTCAGAACGGCAGTTTACAGTGCTCGTGATATTAATGCGCAAAAGCCTCTTTTGGTGGCTAAGTATCAGGTGTCAGATAACTACTCACAGGCAATTTTATCGGGTGGTGGTGCAGACTTGGCTGAGAAATGGCTGAAATCTAAACCGGAAACGCTGCTTGAACCCGGAGATAGTGATGAGGTTTCATTCAACGGACTTGAGTGTAGATGGAAACCGGTAAAAAGTCCATCAGGAATTACACTCACCATTCTTTTAAAAGCTCAGGGAGACAGGCCGGAAAAAGAACAATTAAATGAGTATCAGGATTTTTTCTCGTATTTGAATGATTTGCCGTCAGTGCCGAAAGATCGTCACCCCATTCGTGAAGATCAGATGCAGTCGGAAATTGGCTTAATAAACTATAAAACAGAAGTTGAAGTCAGAACCGGTCAATCTTTAAACTTTGAGGTGGTTCTCCAAACACTAAAAAGCTGGGCATTGACCATGATTGGGATTGTAATGATGAAACGTGGTACAAAAACAAGTGAGACAGATTGGTCGGTTTATAAATCCGATTTGGTGAAAAACGCTGATATTCGGAAGTTTGATGATATGTTGAGAATGGTTATCTCTTGTACCGAAGAACAAGAAAAGAGAATTGAGCACTATTTGGAGAGTAAAAGAAAGATGGGCAAACTCAACTATGGAGTGCACAGCTCGGATTCTGCACTAATCACCTGTATGGTTTTTAAATATCACAAAAAACATATCCATTTTGTGGATGGAAATGACGGTGGATATACATCTGCGGCTGCGATGTTGAAAAAACAACTGAAGAATTAGAAAGAAGAATGAGCACTTTGTACCTGCGGTATTGCATTGGGTTTAAGCATCATTATTAGTAAAAGACAGAAGATAAAAAAGGTATGAAAGCTATTGTTTGTGATGGAGTTGGCGGACCAAATGTTATGAAATGGCAGAATGCTCCCATGCCGGAAACAGCTCCGGATGAAATCAGAGTCAGAGTAAAGGCAACGGCTGTAAATCGAGCCGACACATTGCAGCGCAAAGGAAAATATCCCGTGCCTGAAGGAGTGACATCTGTTATGGGACTGGAGATGAGCGGTGTGGTGGAATCGGTTGGTTTTATGGCAGAAGAGTGGAGTGTGGGAGATGAAGTATTTGGCTTGCTTTCCGGTGGTGGTTATGCTCAGTTTGCCGTGATCCATAAAGATATGGCGTGGAGAAAACCTCCTGAACTTTCATTTGAGAAAGCAGCAGCAATACCCGAAGTGTTTCTGACGGCCTATCAGGCTTTGTTTTGGATCGGAGGATTGGGTGATCGCTCAGACTCAACCGTATTGATTCACGCGGCAGCCAGTGGCGTTGGAACTGCGGCGATTCAGCTTGCTAAAAAAGCAGGGGCGGTTGTTATTGGAACAGCCTCCTCCGGAAAACACACTATTTGTAAAGCATTGGGTATCGATTTAGTAATCGACTATAAGAGCGAAGACTTTTTGGAAGTTATTAGTGATGAATATGGAAGCGGCGTTGATATCATTCTGGACATGGTTGGAGCCAATTATTTTGAGCGGAATATGAAAATATTAAATCGTGACGGGCGATTGGTGAATATCGCTTCTCTGAGCGGTACTAAAGCGGAGATTAACTTGTTGACGCTGCTGGCAAAACGCTTGCGCATTGAGGGAACAACGTTGCGATCGAGATCAAAAGACTATCAAATTAAATTGGCCGCTTCGTGTGGCGAGTTTTGCATGCCGGGGTGGAAAACGGGAATTCTAAAGCCTGTGATAGATCGGGTTTTACCTGTTGAAGATGCTTCTGAGGCACATCGCATAATGGAGAAAAATCAAAACGCGGGAAAGATTGTATTGAGTGTTGAATGAGGAGTTCGATAGCGAATTAAGCTAACTCCCCCATCTGATGGGTTTTGCCAGCTGGTGGCTTGAATCCAGTTATACCCGTCAGACGGCTCAAGGAGGAAGTTGAGGGGTTTCTGTTTGGTGGATGTTTTGGTGGAAGTTGAGATTTATTGCGTATCAAGCCGTCAGACGGGGATATTTCCCATCTGATGGGTTCCGCCACCCGGATATTCACTATGCGGGAAAACCTGTGAGTGAGTAGATCCAAGATTAAAAATATTTAATGTTTTGACTGTCATAAATGGACTACTTTTGAAAAAACAAATTCAAAAGCTTGAACTTTACAGAAATGATTGATTTAGCCTATCTGACTCAGCTAACGGACGGCAATACAGTATTAATCAGGAGTATGATTGACGGTATTTGTGCTGACCTTCCACTTCAGAAAAAAGAAGCAGACGAAGCGATACAGGAAAAACGCTGGAAAGACGCAGCACGTCAGGCACACAGTTTAAAAACTTCGGCCGGATATTTATCAGCCGAATCACTGGTCCTACAGTTGAAAGGAGTTGAAAAAGGCCTTATGATTCCCGAGCAACGAAAAGATGCGATTGTATTGTGGAAATTAGTTAAAAAAAGGCTTGCCGACTTTAAGAATGAACTTTCAAGAGTGGAAATCGAAGCATCTGACACCTAAAAAGGTTGTTGGACGAATTTTAGAAATTGCCATTTTTATCCTTGCTCTGTGGGGCGTTATGGCCTGGCAGGAGCGCAATTTATTACCCGACGATGGTTCGGTTTCTCTCCCAACACACATTGAGGTACAACGGTTAAGCGATGGCGAAAAAGTTCTATTGGGAGATGAGCTTAATCCCGAAAAGTCACTCGTCTATTTTTTCGCTCCCTGGTGCTCTATTTGCAAAATGAGCGCACCCAATCTAAATGACCTTCAAAATGAAAATGCTCAGGTAATTGCTATTGCGCTGAGTTATGACTCTGTTGATGATGTGCAGGAGTTTGTAAACTCTTCAAACCTCAATATTCCGGTTTATCTCGGGAATAATCAGATTTCTCAGCTTTTCAATGTTGAAGCCTTTCCCACTTATTATTTACTCAACAAAGATTTACGGATTGTGGACAGAAGCGTGGGCTATTCAACCGGAATTGGTATGAAATGGCGGCTCGGAAGAGCGGATTGAAACTGAGATAAGATTAGCATTAAGGCTGAGGAACAGTTCTGATTTCTCAAGTATGTCCACTTTAGCCTCTGAGGATCGGCTCTGCCGTCCTCATAAAGGACTGTAATGACTTTCTGAAAATAAGGCATTTGGTTCTGCTATCACTCATCACTTAAATGCGGGACGGCAGAGCCAGTCCCTCGATTTTGGAGAGGTAATTCTGTTCTGTAAGAATAGGCGTGAAGCCACTCCCTCGATTTTGATGGGTATTCAGTTCTAAGGTTTGATGCAGAACCGATCTCTCGATTCTGGATGGGGAATTCAAGTCCTTTGAGGTTTGATGCGGAGTTAGTCCCACGATATTAGATGAGAATTCGGTCCAGTGATTTTGGATGCTGAGCCGGTCCCTCTAAGAGTGACACGAGAAGAGTCCCATCAGATTGAACATGGAAATAGATTTTTGAGGCATAGTGCACAATCAATCCACTGATGTAAGATGCAGATCTTGTTCAATGAGAATAATTGTGAAATGAGAAAGTTTGTGATCTGCTTTCGTGTCACTTCATCTGTTCAAATTTCAGAACTTTTTGGCAATAGTTTTATTCGGAGAATTAATAATGTCAGTTAGAAAAATCCATTCAGATCAAACTGTCAATAGGGGATTGAAAAAGTGTCAGGGATATTGAGTGGGCACGTGAATTGTATTTGTTTATATGAATTAAACAGATACAAAAAACAATAAAAATAAAGGTATATAGCTATGAAAATGGTTAAATATTCACCGGTTAGTTTACTTAATACTCCATTTATAAACGACATTTTCGATGTGCTTCCACGTACTGAAAATGAGACTAAAACAGTATTCAAGCCCGCAACTGATATCATCGAAACCGATGAGCATTTTATGGTTGCCGTTTCACTTCCCGGAATCAATAAAGAGGATGTGACAATTGAAATCGAAGATGATGAATTGCGATTAACAGCCGAGAGAAGACTTGAGCTTCCTGAAAATGCAAAATTACATCTCAAAGAGATGAGAGAAGGTAAGTTAGAGCGCACTTTTGAACTTGGTAAGACCATCGATCGCGATAAGATTGAAGCTTCATTTAGCAATGGAGTATTATCGCTAAAACTCACCAAGAAAGAAGAAAGCGTTGCGCGAAAAATTGAAATCGTTTGACGCTCAATAGTTTATAAAATAAAAGGGTTGGTTCGTTGCCAGCCCTTTTTTGTATCCGCAACTTTCTGTCACATAATAATTACCGGAGATGTTGCGTATGCATTCACAATGAAACTATAAATCTCAATCAGCCATACGTTAATTATGAAACGTTACTCTCAAAGCTTTTTTACCGCATTTATCACGGCTGTGTTAGTAGCCGGTGTCATGAATGTGAATTCATTTATGGATTCGAATAGTGCGACTCAGGCATCACTTTTTGGATCTTCAAATACAATTGTCAGTGCCGAAGATCTGAACAACAGACTCGCGAATATAGCCGAAAAAGTAAATCCCGCCATTGTAACGGTTTTTTCTGTGCAAGAGGTTGACGTACGAAATTCTGCCCGTCATCCATTCGCGGAATTTTTTGGAATGCCCCGGCAACAGCCTCAGGAGTATCAGCGCCGTGGAATGGGTTCTGGCGTCATCGTAAGCGAAGACGGATACATCCTAACCAATAATCATGTAATCGAAAATGCCGATGAGCTCAAAGTCAGAATAAAGTCGATGGATCAGGATATTGTAGCCAAAGTTGTTGGTACTGATCCACAAAGCGATGTCGCGGTTCTGAAAATTGACGCTGAAGATTTACCAACGGTAAAATTCGGCAATTCTGAAAAGATAAGAGTAGGAGAGATGGTGCTTGCGGTTGGAAGTCCGCTACAGGAAACGTTAGCTCATACAGTAACGATGGGAATTGTGAGCGCAAAAGGCCGTTCAAATCTTAATTTAGCTGAATATGAAGATTTCATCCAAACAGACGCAGCCATTAATCCGGGAAACTCAGGCGGAGCGCTTGTAAATCTTGACGGTGAATTGATTGGAATCAACACGGCAATCGCTTCAAGAACAGGCGGAAATCAGGGAATCGGTTTTTCAATTCCTGTGAACATGGCGAAATCAATTATGGAGTCGCTTATTGAGTACGGAAAAGTGGTAAGAGGGTATCTTGGCGTATATATGGCTCCGCTAACGCCCGAGCTTACAGAAGCACTCGATCTTGAAAACAGCCGCGGAGTGCTTGTTCAGCAAGTAGTGGATGACAGTCCAGCACAGAAAGCCGGACTGGAAAGTGGTGATGTAATCATTGAAATGAATGGAAAAGAGATCAAGGATTTCACTGAGCTGAAAAACCGAATAGCGACCACTAAGCCGGGAAGAAAGATTGACCTGACGATTGTACGAAATGGTGAAAAGGTGAACTTGACTCCTGTATTAGAAGAACTTGACGGAGAAGATTCAGGATCGGGAACAGTTTCGTCTGAAATTACCGAACAGCTACAGTTCAACTATCAAAACCTGAATAATGAACTGCGTGAATCGTACAATATTAGTGATCAGGTGGATGAGGCGGTGGTAGTAACATCAATTTCACCGCGAAGTGAAGCCTATCGCAAAGGACTGCGGGAAGGTGACGCAATTATGTCGATTAATCGTCAGCGAATTTCTAATGTCGCAGAATTTGAATCAATTGTTAGTCAGATTGGTGATGAAGATGTTGTAATGTTGCGCATTGCCAGAGGTAATGTGGCGTTGTTTATCGCCTTTGAAAAATAAAATTGTAAAAAAAGATCAAATTGATTTGTTAAAAAAGCCCGGCGGAAAGATCTGTCGGGCTTTTTTTGAGCTCCTTTACAAATGTTGGAATTTTAAAACTTTTAGGAAAATGGTTGTTCAATGTGAGAAAAAAAAGGTATTGTATCTTTTAAAACCGGGTTATTTGCCTGAAGGGGATATCTCTTCAAAATCTCTGAATAATATCACTATTAAAATGAACTAAGGGTATCTCAGTTGTGGTTTAAATACAATGATAAAAGAGATATTTGATAACTACTTTTTAAAAAAATGGCCGAAATTCTTGTAATTGATGATGACCCAACCATTCGTTCCTTAACACGATTGTACCTTGAAAAATCAGGTCACAGTGTATATGAAGCACAGGATGGATCTCAGGGATTGGATCTTTTTAAAAAAATATCACCTGATGCTGTAATTACTGATATTGTGATGCCTGAGGAGGAGGGGTTCAAGACTATTCTTGAAATCAGAAAATTGAGTAAAAGTGTGCCGATCATAGTTATTACGGGCGTAAAATATATGGGAGATGTTGATTCTTTGTATGTGGCTGAGCAATTCGGTGCTGATAAAGGATATCATAAACCGCTGAACTATCAACAACTTATTACCGATATCGAAGATTTATTATAACGATTTACAAGTTGATCACTTAGATTATATCTCAGGAAAACGTGACGTCAGCTGGATCAATATCAATTAATCTGACTGCTAAAGTACGTGTGGGAAACGATATATCTCCAAAAACTCTTTCTCAATACGTAACATCTTAACTCATACAATCAATATTCTATGCAAAAGTCGACCAAGTGGATGCGCCTGTTGGTAGTGGTATTTATTGCTTTTGGAACAGCTTGTTCCGGAACGCAACAGACCGCACAAGTAGATCAGGCTGAAAAACAATCAGATAAAGCAGAACCTATGAATGCAGAGCGAAATCGGGTTTTGCCCTATCCTGTTGAGGTTCCGATGGATTACACCATAGCGCGATTAAGTGGAACAAGAACTGATTCAGGTGAGCCCGGAAGTAACTACTGGATCAACAGTGCCGAGTACGATATAGATTTTACTCTCCACCCTGCGGATACAATGCTTGAGGGATCTCAAACAGTGGTTTATACCAATAACTCGCCCGATACTCTCAATGCGGTTGTGGTGAATCTGCTTCAAAATCTGCACGCCGAAGGTGTAGTCAGAAATGAAGCGGTCGAAGTTACCAAGGGCTATCAGTTTTCCAGTATTAAGATAAACGGTGTGAAAGCGGAAGCATTTAATCGAAATTGGAATGTGGAAACATACGCGATTGAGGGAACCGTGATGTATTTAGCCGGATTTGATGACCTCGCTCCCGGCGGCGAAATTGAACTGAGTTTTGAGTGGTCGTATAAAATCGCCCAACAGGGGATTTCGGGACGAATGGGCTACAACAAGGACAATCTTTATTATATCGGATATTTCTATCCACAAATTGCAGTCTATGATGATGTAATTGGCTGGCATACTGATCAATTTATGGGTAATGCTGAGTTTTACGCCGATTTTGCTGACTACACAGTTTCAGTAACCGCACCTGGAAACTGGCTCGTTTATGGAACCGGTGAACTTCTGAATGCTGAAGAAAATTTATCAGAGGAAGTATATAATCGTATGGTTGAAGCTCATAACTCTGACGATGTAATGAATGTGGTTAGCGAGGACGATTTTGGTTTGGCTTCAACATCTGCCGAAAGTGAGGATGAGTGGCTTACCTGGGAGTTTAAATCTGAAAAAGTGCGGGATGTTGCCTACAGTGCCACGCGTGAATCAATATGGGATGCCACCCGAACTGCTGTTGGTGATTTGGATGGTGACGGTGAGATTGATTATTCTAAAATCAATGCTTTTTATAGAGAATCAGCTCCCAAATGGAGCGAAGTTGCCGCGTACTCAGCTCACTCCATCGATTTCTTTTCCCGCTATCTGGCTTTTCCCTATCCATGGCCTCATATGACCGCTGTTGAGGGCGCTGGTATAATCGGAGGAGGAATGGAATTTCCAATGATGACTGTGATGGGATCGTACAATCGCAGAAGTGCTGAAGATCTATACAATGTAACAGCACATGAATTGGCTCATATGTGGATGCCAATGATTGCCAACTCAAATGAGCGTCGCTACGCCTGGATGGATGAAGGAGCCACATCATTTAATGAAAATCAGGCTCGAACAGAATATTTTCCGGGCAGAGATCATGATGTGGCAGAACGCGGTTATTATTATCGTGTGGCAATGAATGATATGGAAGGCGAGATTATGCGCTGGTCTGACTATCACTACAATGGAGCTTCTTATGGTGTGGCGAGTTATTCAAAGCCCGGAATGGTACTCGATGCGCTTCGCGGTGTGCTTGGTGTGGAAACATTTAATGAAGCCTGGCAAACCTACATGGACCGCTGGGCTTATAAGCATCCGTATCCCTGGGATATGTTCAATACATTTGAAGATGTTTCCGGTCGCGATTTAGGCTGGTTCTGGAGAAGCTGGTATTACGAGACCTGGACGCTCGATCAGGCGGTGCTCTCCGTAGATGAAACAGATGCGGGAACCGTTATTGTAATTGAAGACAGAGGAAAAGTTCTGATGCCTGTTCATTTGGCCATCACCACAACAGACGGTACTGTTTCCACCGAGGTTATCCCGGTTGATGAATGGCTGAAAGGTAAGACGAAAGTCACATACACATTTCCTGCCGGGAAAGAAGTTTCTCGCGTTGAAATTGATCCTGAAAATAATTTCCCTGATCTGAATCCACAGAATAACGTTTGGATGAAGTAACAGCGAAGGTATATTCATAAAATTAAAAAAAGCGCCATCATTGAAGAGTGATGGCGCTTTTTCTTTGTAGTAAAGTAATTTCAGAGATTTGTTATGATTGAGAAATCTCTATTTATTCTTTATAAGTTTCAAACCAGTCGAGTATGTAGCCCACTTTACGGAACAGATTACTTGGTTTTGCCGCGATACCATGACTTGCTCCGGCTATTCTCACCATGACAGCATCAATATCCTGAATTTTAAGTGCCGTGTAATATTGCTCTGTTTCACTCATAGGAGTACGATAATCCTGCTCACCGGTTAACAGCATGGTTGGTGTGGTAACATTTCCAACCAGAGAGATCGGCGAACGTTCAAGAAATTGTTCAGGATCTTCCCACGGCTTTTTGGTGAACCAATATTTGCTGTAATATGCCGCTCCATCTGCTGTGAGAACAAAGCTGTACCAGTTAATTACGGGTTTTGCCACCACCGCAGCTTTGAATCGGTCGGTTTTACCAATAGCCCAGGCCGTAAGGACTCCGCCGCCGCTTCCGCCCGTAATGAACAGCTTCTCCTCATCCACGTATTTCTGATCGATTGCGTAATCCACAGCGTCCATTAAATCATCGTGATCTTCGCTCGGGTAATTGTGATTGATGTAAGAAGCGAATTCACTTCCATAGCTTGTGCTTCCGCGCGGATTGGTGTACACAATTATATAACCCTGAGAAGCCATAAATTGAAGTTCAGGCGTAAATCGAGCACCATAATTAGTATGCGGCCCGCCGTGAATTTCCAAAATCATTGGATATTTCTTGTTCGGATCGAAATCAGGTGGTGTGATTATCCAACCGTGTGTTTTGAAGTCATCAACGGATGAATCGACCCGAAAATCAGTGGTTTTGCCCAGTTTTTTACCTTTCAGAAATTCACCATTAAGATTGGTCAGCGTTTGGTTTTTCATGCGGGTTGGAAAATGTCCGGCTGCAAGTTCGGTGGGATGTTCAGTTGAAATCACCGAATAGGTAAATCGACCGTTCTCAGCTACTGAAAAACTTCCTCCTCCATAAGGCCTTCCGGCAGATGGGCTTCCTAAATCGCGTGCAACTTCAGTTACATCACCCTTCATGTTAATATTTCCAACTTTGCTGATTCCCTCATCATCAAAACGAAAGAATAATGATTTGCTGTCGGAAGCCCAGGTAACAGAAGAGATTCCGCGATCAAAATCATCTGAGATAGATTTCAAATTCGATCCGTCACGATCCATGATGTATAATTCAGACTGCTGGTATCCGGTGAATTTATCAACATAGCCGGTGTAAGCGATCTTTTTACCGTTTGGAGAAACAACAGGGTTATTGTGTGGACCACGTTTATCAGTGATTTGAGTCCTATCACCGGAATCAATATTGAGTTGATAAATCTGCTCGTTATTTGGATCGAGATCAGCATCTCCGGAAAGGTCAGCTGTGTAAATGATATGGTTGCTGTCGGATGTCCATGAAGGATCACCGAAATTGAAATCTCCTGATGTAAGTTGACGAGCACCACCGCCATCAGCAGAGACCACAAATATGTGTGTGTATCCATCACGTACATATCCGCCGCCATCTCTTCGGTAGGTGACCTTATCAATCACCTGAGCGGATTCTTCCCATTTTGCTCCTTTAGGAGGTTTGGGAATATTGGCGCTGACCGACTGAGAGGAAGAGGGTACAAATTTTGAAAAGAGCAGTTTGGTGCCGTCGGGCGACCAGCTGAGATTGCGTGGACTTTCTGTCAGATTTGTGACAGAAGCCGAAACACCTGTATCCATCCATTGAATAAAAATTTGGCTTGAGCCCTCAGAAGATGAAGTATAGGCAATTTTATTTCCGTTGGGAGACCATTGAACACTGCCGTAATAATCCTTGCCGGAAGTTAACGGAGCGTGATTTTCTCCAGAAAAAGAAATACTCCACAGGTTCACTAACCTGCGGTCGGTCATTACGTCAAATTGGTGTCGTTCATAAATGATGGTTTTTCCATCGGGAGATATTTGCGGATTAGACACCATCTGAAGATCAAAAAGATCCATGTACTCAAACGGGGTTTTCTCAGCCTGCGCGAAGAGCTGAGTTGCTGTTCCCAAAAAGAGAATCAAAGCAAGAGCGAAAACGGAGCGGTGATTCAGTTTCATTATTTCCTGGATTGGTTAGAAATTATTTTCGGTCAATGAAATCAATCTACCGATACCAAGCCAGCGCGTTTTTAAAAAAAAGTTAAAAATACGGTTGATGGTTGAGGCTAAGAAGACTTCAGAAGTCATCGTATAGAAACTCATAAATTCAAATTAATAGCATACAACCTACTGTCGTGTCAAACCGATATTGTCGCAAACTTTTACGGTGTAGAAGCAAAAAACACATGGTACTACACCGTAAAACCCGACAGTCTTATTACTTCAAATGAATATTGACAAGACCATAGTGCTATCAAGAAAAATCCCGTAGGGATGGACCATATCCTAACCCCGGAATTCCGCAACGCGATCCCGTTGGGGGATTCCGGGGGCTTAGAAAAAACAAAACCTTGTGTGAGAAGGCTATAAGATAACCATGACCCACGCCTTCATCGACGAGCATCGGGAAAGAGTAAAGATCGGGAAGGATTCAAAGCCACGCTTCACCCAGCTGGAAAACCTACTCTGACTTAGCACGATTTTCGACTTCCGAAGTCACTTCGAAATGTGCAAAACGCAAAAATAAGTGCATAAACGCTGATTAAGGCGACTTCTGAAGTCTTCTGCTGTCAAGCCAAAGCTATATAGTCGCAAACTTTTTAGATTTAGAAACTAAGAGCTCTACCTGTAAAACAAGCTCCACAAAACCCAATGCCTTTAATGCGACAAATGAACGTTGACATGACACTAGGATTGAAGCATGAATGGCAGTTGACCTCAAAAGCTGGCGACCAATCCTCATCGAATAAATTTAATTTCTCTTCTCACCCCATTCTTTGAAACGCTTTTTTACCAGTGGAAAATCCAGCAAAATGTAGATGAGAGCGAACCCGATTGTCAGGTATAATCCAAGTAATAAACGCTCACCAACGCTGTCCATCAACAGAGAATGATAGAATTGTGTGTAGACAAAAATACCCGTGATGATATATCCGGCAAGATGTGGTTTGTACACCGTTTTGAATTTGAGCTTCGCTCCTGTGAGATACCGGACCTCAATATTCTCTAAAATCACAATAATAAAAGTTGCCATAGCTGAAGCCATTGCGGCACCTGTGAGTCCGAATTCAGGAATCAGCCACAGGTTTAATCCTACATTAAATATTGTAACCAGAAATGAGTTCAACAGCGTGTATAAACTATGTCCGGTCATTGTGATGATATCCTCAGCAAGCGCAAAACTGTTGTAGAGATAGGGGACGGGAAGGAGGAAAAGCATGAACAGCGTTTCTTCAACGGGAGCGTTACTGATCCATTCCATTAAGTCATTGCGCAGTATGGCAATAATTAAAATAATTGGGATGGTGATAGAGGCAATCCAGTTGGCGGTAAGTGAAAAGCTAGTCGACAATCCCTTAATATCTCCTTCTTTGTAATAGCGCACAATGTGGGGATTAAACGCACCTGAAAATGCAAGTTTTACGTGACGAATTTCTCTGACAATCAACGACCCCGTGGCGTAATACCCCACCAGCAAACTGCTTGCGCCAAGAGCGGGAAGCATCAGAATATCCACTCCGGTTGTGAAACGGTTGAGCGTTGTATTTAGATTTTGAGGAATAGCAAAACGAATAAGCTCAATGTCGGGCTTGAAGTGCCGGATGGCTAACCGCAGTTCTTTCCAGCTAAATCGCAAGGTGTAGATATATAGTGAATAGAGAAAAACAAGAAATTGAGCCACCACATATCCGTAGGCAAGGCCCATTACGGTTGAATCTAAATAATAGAAAACGACAGCAAAAAGAAGCAGGAAAAACGGTTTAAATCCACCGTTTACGATCGCGTCGAACTTCATGGTTTTAAGCCCCTGAGTTGAGGAAACCGTTAGCTGCTCAAAAGCCATGAAGGGAAGCATAATCACCATCCATTTGAGCAACGGAATTAACGAATCGGCGTACTCAGGCTCGTAAACCAGTGGAAAAATGAACGGGGCGAGAAGATGCATTAACGCGATTAAAAGCACTCCTATCCCCACACACAGTACAAAAGCGGTGGAAAGAGCCTGATACATGCGTTTGTGTTCTGCGGGATCATCGGCGTGGCGGCTGACAAAAATGATATTTCCGGCTTTAAATCCCGATACTAAAAATGCGAGAGTCAGCTCAACAATAATGTTGGCCGTCATGTAAATCCCAAACGTTGCCGTACCGTAGAGTTGATTCGCGACAATAAGTAAACCCGGACCTGATACTCGTCCTAAAATGCCCAGGAAATTGACAAAAGCACCTTTTTGAAGCTCCTCTTTTACATCACTCATGACATGAAGAAAAAGTTGGATTCAACTTAAAAATAATCTGTGATATCGGGATGTGTTTATTCACAATAAAGCTATGATGATTGTATAAGCCTAATATAAGGATAGAAGTCAAAAATAACGCCTGACTGACAGATAAACCTGTTTGTTTAAAAAAACAAAAACAGAATCATTATCAGAAGCTGATTCAGATACGAAAATGATGACCTAAAGTTTTGCAAAGATTAATCCGGCTTACAGGATTTTCCGTCTACCACGCGTTGGAGCACTCAATCTGGTAAAAAATCAAGAAATGATAGTACGTAATCGCTGAAAAATTCACGTTTAATTACCCCCTGTATTCCATATTGAAACAAGAGAATCTGCCGTACCAATATAAAGAGAGTGTTATCTTCCGCCGATTCTTGTATTTTCCACGGTTATAAAAATCAGGAAACAACGGCATGAACATCCTCATATTCGCGACTACATTCGGAGCTGATCTTCTCAGCTTATGTCATTTTCTAAGCGAAAAAACCGACACTGAAATAAAAGTGCTGATGAAGAACGTGGATGGGTTTCGCCATGAGGGGATTTTTTCGTTCTGGCCGCTTAATGTCGAGTTAATTGAACGCAAGAAACATCACCATGTAAGTGGCGTAAGTGGTTTTAAGCCCGATATTACTATTCTTGATAACAAAATTCCGCTTCGGCCACTTTCTCCCAAAGCACTTATTCTCTGGCACGGTTACGGCTGGAAAGGTCCGAACGATGAAGAGGAATTTAAATGGATGCATCGCTCTATTCGCCTGGCTTGGGGAGATATGAAAAGTCCGAATCCTGATATAAAATGGCAGTGTTTTGGCCCTGTTGATTACAAGCACAGAACAGAAGTAAGCGGATTTCATCGTGAAAATTGTCTTCAGCTTGGTTCGGCAAGTCACGACTTTCTACGTCGGGATATCGATAAAAGTAAAGCAAACCCGTTTTATTCTTTTGATATTGAAGAACACAAAACGGTTTTATTTGCCCCAACATGGCATTACGGAGAGGTTTTTTCACACTGGGGGACCGACGCCGAGTTAATCACCCGTATGATTGAGGATTTGGACGACCGCAATGTCAATGTCATTATGCGGATGCACGATTCGTTCAGGTTTGGCGATGATTACGTACAGTTTTTGAAAAATCTTGAGCATGAACATCCGAATGTACTGGTAAAATTTAAGGATCAGCACCCCGACAATTTTCTTGATATACAGGTCGCGGATGTGATGGTTACCAATTTTAGCAGTATCGCAAATCTTTTTTACGCCACCGGGAAGCCAACGGTTCATATATATCCAGTAAAAAGCGAAGATGAAACATTTATGTGGCGTCAAAAAACCATCCTTGGCGTTCGCGAAAAATCAGTTGACTCAGCCCGTTTTATCTGGAAATATCCCCCGGAAGATAATGGTGGCCTGCTCGCGCGTAACTTTGTTGAAATGATGGATCAAATTCATCAGGGACTTGAAAACCCTCACTGTTGTGATGAACAGGCTAAATCTTATCTCAATAAACACATGCTTGGAGCCGATGGTAAAAATTGTGAGCGAATCTGGAATGCTATGCAGAAATTGATTGGATAATCGCTTCTCTAAATGAAGTTCAAAATTCACTATCTTTCAATGCTTTAGCAGAGAACGATTATCTATCATCAGCCCATTTATCCCGTTAATGCCCGCAGCGTTAGAGAAGCAAATAACATTAAAGGACTTAGAACACACTAAGGAACGCATTTTTTTCGTGCTCGGCACCAGCCGTTCCGGTTCAACACTGCTTCAAAGCATGCTCAACTCGCATAGCAGCATCACTATTCCGCCGGAAACGCACTACTTTAAATCGCGCGATTATCTCGTTAAACAGTTATCCGGTAAAAAAAATGATGAGCAACTAAAGCTTATTGATTTTTGGTATAAGCATAAAACACGGATAAGAGATCTGGGACTTGATGCTGAAAATGTTAAAAAGTATTGCTCCGATTTAAGTCTTTCATCGCCCGATGAATTGTTTCAGCTTCAGCTCACAATGTACCGAATTGAACGTGATAAGGAGATTGTAGGGGAGAAAACACCACGGCATATTCGTCATGTTAAGGAAATACTGGAGGTTTTTCCCAATGCGAAAATTATCTCCCTGTTTCGTGATCCACGCGCAACAGGACTTTCTGAGTTAAAAGCCTATTTTGGGTCGCCGTCGGTTATGATCACAACCAAACGCTGGCGGGAATATGTAATGAAGCACTTTGAGCTTGAGGATAATCTTCCGGCTGATACCTATAAAATGGTACGCTATTGTGATTTAATTCAGTTTCCTAAACAAACACTACAGGAAATTACCGCGCATATTGGTGTGGATTTTGAGCCCGATATGCTTGAATATCACAATCGGGACGGAGAGGAAAAAGGATTTGCTCCCGGAGAATACAGCTGGAAACAGGAAACACTGGAACCACTGAAAAAGAACAAAAACCGTCACTGGAAAGATCAGCTTACAGATTGGCAAATAACGCTTATTGAAGACGTGGCAGGCGAATGGCTCGTAAAAATGGGATATAAACCGCAGGGAAAAGAGTTAAATCCTTTCCAAAAAATGTGGTATTCAGCAGTTGATTTTAGCCGATCAGTCATAGCTACCCTGACTAATGCACGGGATGAAGGCTATCGAAAGCCCAAAGATTTTAAAGCTTAGACATCAACAGAAGTAACAAGACCGAAAAAACGTATTATAATGGGATTTTTTAAAGCAGCAGGAGAACAAATAACAGCACTTTCAGACGCCCTCGGGTTTGAGCGCAGAGATCTTAAGGCGGATATTGGAATGCCCTGGGATTTCGTCCGCAGCTCAATGCTGATCAACACGTTTAAGTGGGATTTTCCTGAAATTGAACGTTACTGTATGTTTGTGGGATACCCCAGAAGTGGTCACACCTTAGTTGGTTCTCTGCTCGATGCCCACCCCGATGTGGTGATTTCGCACGAATTAGACGTACTTCGCTATTTCAGAGCCGGATTTGGGAAGGAGCGCATTTTCAGCCTTATTCTTCACAAAGACAAAGAATTTACCGGTCGTGGAAGAGAATGGACCGGATATGATTACTCGGTTGAAGGCCAATGGCAGGGCAAATACAGAAAATTGCGCGTGATTGGTGACAAAAAAGGCGGAGGATCTTCGCGGCACATTCAGGCTAAACCTGATATTATTGAGAACCTTCGAAAAGAACTCGATCTCCCGCTCAAATTCATTCACATTGTGCGTCATCCTCTTGATAACATCGCCACTCACTACAGAAAATATTCTGTGGGACCAACACTTCAGGAGGCTATTGATGACTATTTCAAGCGCGTGGAAGCGAATGCCAATCTGCAAACTCAGCTCACTGAAAATGAGTGGTGTGAAGCAACTCACGAAGAATTTGTGGATGATCCCAAAGCAACTATTACTAAACTCATCGAATTTCTGGAAGTAGAGCCCTATCCCGATTTTATTGAAGCGGCGGCAGCGAAAGTATTCAAATCTCCCACCAACAGCCGGAATAAAATTGAATGGCCACAGGAGATGATCGATCAGGTAGCAGAAAGAAGTCAACAATACGATTTTCTGAAAGACTACGAATTTACAGTTGATTGATGCACCGTGACAAGGAGGCGCGGAAAAGATCAAATATCTTGCAAAAAGGAAACGCTCAAAAATTTTGAGGGTTTCCACCAAAGCCCTGATTTGGCAACAACTAACGATTCTGGTTCACACCAATGTCCTGATTTGGCAACAACTAACGATTCTGGTTCACACCAAAGCCCTGATTTGGCAACAACTAACGATTCTGGTTTCCACCAAAGCCCTGATTTGGCAACAACTAACGATTCTGATTAAAACCAATGTCCTGATTTAGCAACAACTAACGATTCTGGTTAAAACCAACGTTGTATTCTTAAACTTCGAAGATTGTATCCGCTGTCTCAAAACTCAAAGGACGGTCTCAGCCGTCCTGTATTTTGTTAAACTATTTTTTTATAAACCTTTACAATTAGAAGGGCATTATTTAGCGTTTTTGATTGTTGTTTTCCACGTCACGCTTTTTCCTCAACCGCACTTATTTTAAATCAACATTTTATGAAGAACACATTCAAGGTATTGCTCCTTACTATTGCCATTTTTATAGCCGCGTGGTATGGTTTTAACTATCTGTTCAGCAGCAGCGAAGAAAATAAAGAAGCAGGCGCTCAAATGAGTCAGGGCGGACCGCTTCCGGTAGATATTTATGTGGTTGAGGGAAGAACCATTCAGAATAAAGTGAAGACCACAGGTTCTTTGATGCCTGACGAGAAAACCAATCTTCAGACAGAAGTTTCCGGTAAAATCACTGGAATTTATTTCGATGAAGGAGAGCGAGTGAAAAAGGGAGCGTTACTTCTGAAATTGAATGCTGATGAGATTGAGGCTCAATTGAAAACACTCAAGACTGAACTTGATTACTCAAAAAAACAGTTCTCAAGACAGGAAAACCTGATTGAATCAGGAGGGATAAGTCAGGAGCAATACGATGCGGCATTAAATAGAAAGCAGACGCTTGAAGGCCAAATGAATCAGGTGAAGGCTTCTCTGGAAAAAAGGAAGTTGTACGCTCCGTACGATGGAGTCGTTGGATTACGGTATGTAAGTGAGGGAGATAATATTACGCCTTCATCACAAGTCGCCTCAATTGTAAATATTGACAGGCTCAAACTCGAATTTGCTGTTCCGGAGAAATATTTCAGCGTTGTAAATGAGGGCGATTCGGTGCGATTTACCATCACCGGAAGCGATAGTACATACGCGGCTCTTGTATATGCCATTGAACCCGAAATTGATCCTGAAACCCGTTCAGTTATTCTGCGGGCCATGTTTGAGAACAGGGAGAGTAAGATTTTTCCGGGAGTGTTCGCTTTTGTTAATTATGCGCTCTCCGACATTTCCAATGCGTATATGATTCCCACTCAATCGTTAGTACCAGAGCTGAAAGGACAGAAAGTGTACATGATGGAAAATGGTAAAATTTCAGAGAAAACTGTGAAAACAGGAATCAGAACGGAACGGATGATACAATTAACTGATGGTGTTGAAGCGGGTGACAGTGTGCTTACCACAGGGATTTTACAGGCAAATCCCGGACAAACGATCAAGGTTCGAAATGTAGTAAACGATCGTTACGCTCAATAAGTCATTCAACAGTTTATTCAGGAGAAAATAATATGAGTTTATCAAACATTAGTATTGAACGACCGGTTCTGGCCACGGTGATGTCGATTACGATCATCCTGTTTGGCGTGATTGGCTTCACCTATCTGGGAGTACGTGAGTATCCGTCGGTCGATCCGCCCATAATCACGGTTTCCACTAACTATACAGGAGCCAACGCGGAAGTTATCGAATCTCAAATTACCGAGCCTCTCGAAGAATCGATCAACGGAATTTCGGGAATCAGAACGCTGACATCGGTTAGTCGTGAGGGAAGAAGCACCATTACGGTTGAATTTAATCTCTCAGTGGATCTCGAGGCTGCGGCAAATGATGTGCGAGACAGAGTTTCAAGAGCACAGTACGCGCTTCCGCCTGATGTGCAGAATCCTATCGTAAGCAAAGCCGACGCAGACTCACAGCCCATCGTATTTCTGAATGTTCAAAGCGACACGCGAAATATTCTGGAATTGACCGACCTCGCGGTAAATGTATTTAAAGAGAGACTCCAGACTATTTCCGGGGTAAGTCAGATTCAGATATGGGGAGAGAAACTCTACTCTATGCGATTGTGGCTCGATCCTGCCAGAATGGACGCTTATAAAGTAACGCCGATGGATGTCAGAAACGCTCTCCAGAGAGAGAATGTGGAGTTGCCATCAGGCCGGGTTGAAGGGGATAATACTGAGCTTACAATCAGAACCATCGGTCGTTTATACACAGAAGATGAATTCAATAATCTGATCATTCGGGAATATGACGGAAGAAAAATTAAACTGAGTGATGTAGGATACGCCGAACTTGGTCCCGAAAATGAACGCACAGTCCTGAAAAGAAACGGCGTTCCAATGGTTGGTGTCGTGTTGATTCCACAGCCGGGAGCTAATAACATCGCCATTACAGACGAATTCTATACGCGTGTTGAACAGATCAAAAAAGATCTTCCCGGTGATATAACCACGGGAGTCGGTTTTGATGTAACGGATTATATTCGCGATTCAATTGATGAGGTTCAGCAAACGATCTACACGGCATTTCTGCTTGTGGTGTTCATCATCTTCTTTTTCTTAAGAGATTGGCGCACAACCATTATTCCGGTTATTGTGGTACCTATTTCGCTCATCGGGGCGTTTTTTATCATGTATGTAGCGGGATTTTCAATCAATGTGTTGACATTACTTGCTATCGTTCTTGCGATCGGGTTGGTAGTGGATGATGCCATTGTGGTGATGGAAAATATCTACGCGAAAATTGAGAGCGGTATGCCACCGATTCAGGCCGCCAAAGTAGGAACAAAAGAGATTTTCTTTGCGGTGATCTCCACTACAGTCGCTCTGGCTTCTGTGTTTCTGCCGGTGATTTTTCTTGAGGGAATCACGGGGCGATTATTTCGGGAATTCGGAATTGTCATAGCGGGTTGTGTGGTGATTTCTTCATTTGTTGCGCTGACGCTAAGTCCCATGCTTTCCAGTAAAATTTTGAAACAACGTGATGTTCAGCCAAAACTATATCGTCAAACAGAACCATTCTTCCAGTGGTTGAACGCGTTTTATGCGAAATCACTTCAGGCATTTCTAAAGATTCGGTGGTTTGCTTTTGTGATCATTCTTGCCTGTATAGGAGGGATTTACGCCATCTCAACTCAGCTTCAAAGTGAGCTGGCTCCGCTCGAAGATCGTGGCAGTTTACGCGTTTTTTCCAGTGCCCCTGAAGGAGCCACGTTTGATTACATGGATTTCTTCATGGATAAATTGGTGAATTTAACCCAACGGGCAATTCCTGAGCTCGATGCTGTTATCAGCGTGACCTCGCCCGGTTTTGGCGCTTCAAGTTCTGTCAATACCGGTTTTATGCGGGTGATTTTGAAAGATGCCTCCGAACGAAAACGATCTCAATCTCAAATTGCCAATGCGCTTTCTCAGGATGTCAGCAAGCTCACCATGGCCAGAACGTTTATCTCTGAACCGCAATCGATCGGGGGAAGAAGAGGCGGTTTGCCGGTGCAATTTGTAATTCAGGCGCAAACATTGGATAAACTAAAAGAAAAACTGCCTGAATTTTTAAACACTGCTTCAAAGCAGGATGAATTCGCGTTTGTAGATGTAAACCTGAAGTTCAATAAACCCGAAATGCAGGTCACAATCGACCGTGAAAGAGTGCGCACTATGGGCGTTGATGTACAGGATATCGCCCAAACTATGCAGCTGGCGTACTCGGGACAACGTTTTGGTTATTTTATTAAAGAGGGAAAACAGTATCAGGTAATCGGTCAGGTAAACCGCGCTGACAGGGACGAACCATTGGATGTGAAATCTCTCAAAATTAAAAACGATCGCGGTCAGTTAATTTCTCTCGACAATCTGGTTAATACCACCGAAAAAAGCAGTCCGCCCCAGCTTTTTCGATTCGACCGATATGTCTCAGCAACGGTTTCGGCCGCTTTAGCTCCGGGATATTCTTTGGCCCAGGGAATTACAGCGATGGAAGGTGTGGCAAATGGAGTGCTCGATGAGTCTTTTACAACCTCATTATCCGGTACTTCACGAGACTTTAAAGAATCATCCGACAGTCTTCTGTTTGCGTTCGGACTCGCAATTTTATTGATCTATCTTGTGCTTTCCGCACAGTTTGAGAGTTTCAGGGATCCGTTCATCATTCTTTTTACTGTGCCTCTGGCCGTAACCGGAGCCGTCGCCACTCTCTGGGTATTTGGTGAGACACTCAATATTTTCAGTCAGATCGGAATCATTATGCTTGTTGGTTTGGTGACTAAAAACGGAATTCTGTTAGTAGAATTTGCCAATCAGCGCAAAAAGCAGGGATTGAGCGTGATGGAAGCAGCCAAAGACGCCGCTAAAGTTCGTTTTCGTCCAATTTTAATGACCAGCCTTAGTACTGTTCTCGGAATTTTGCCGCTCGCGCTGGCCCTGGGCGCCGGTTCAGAAAGCCGCGTTTCTATGGGAATTGCCATCATCGGCGGGTTGATTTTCGCCAGTATTTTAACGCTTTATGTGATTCCGGCCGTGTACACATTCTTTTCAAATAAAACCCAGATTTCGAAATAATGCACAGTTTTGTAAAAATTATAATAGTCAGTGCGTTCTTAATCTTTTCGGGAATGATGTCTGAAATGTCAGCGCAAAATGGAAATCAAAGTGGTTCAGACAAGCTGACTTCAGCTGATTCTCTTACTCTCCGCATTTTGCTGAGTACCACGTTGGATCAAAATTATGCGGTTCGTTTGGCTGAGAATCGGGTTGAAATCACTGAAAATAACGTCGCTTACGGAAATGCAGGATTTTTGCCCGTTGTGAATGCGCGAGCATCAGCAACAGAAAGTACAAACGATATCGAGAATGAATTCGCAGATGGAAGTGGTAATAGCGTTGATGGAGCCGAATCAAGTCAACGCAATGCTGCAATAGAATTAAACTGGACGATTTTTGACGGCTTAGCCATGTTTGCCGAGTATAACCGGCTTAAGGTTTTGGAGCAGATTGACCGGGTGATGTTAGAGCAGACAATTCTAAATAATCTATCGCAGGTGATTACGCTCTATAATAATGTGTTGAGATCTCAGGATGCGCTCGACTTTTTAAGAGAAACAGTCGCTGTTTCAGAAGAACGCCTTAAAATTGAGCGTCAGAGAGTAGAAGTTGGAAGCGTATCAAAATTACAGGCCGCCCGTGCTGAAGTTGATTTGAATGCCGACCGATCTGAGCTTTTGCGACAGGAAATGATGCATCAGGATGTGATTTCAGCTCTTTCTGGGGTGATAGGAACAGAACTGGATGAGGAGTCAACATTCGCATCAGCAGATGTGTCTTTGCAGAAAGTTACTTCACAAGAATTAATTGAGGCAATTCTGGCGGATAATCCATCGGTGATGGCTTCAAAGCTACGATATCAGGAAGCTAATATAGCCATGAAAAAAGCTTTTGCGGTTGCGTGGCCTGAGATTGGCGTTCAGACTTCTTACTCATACAGCTCATCAGAATCGGAGGGTAATTTCTTCGTTTCAAATCAACAAACCGGTTTGACCTATGGGATTTCTTTGAGCTGGAACCTATTTAATGGTTTTAATGATCTACGCTCGTATCAAAACAGCAAAATCGCGAAAAAAAGTGCTGATTTAGCCTTAGAAGAAGTGCGACACAATCTTGAAACTCAGGCGATAGCGGCATTGAAACGCTACGAGAAAAATGTACAAATCTATGAGATGGAGCAGGGAAATTCCAAAACAGCCGACTTTGCCCTTGAAATCTCCAAAGCGCAGTTAGAGCAGGGAGTAATCAGTGCGCTCGAATTCAGAGAAGCCCAGCAATCATGGCTCAGCGCCCGTCTGCGGTTGATCAACGCCAAGTATGAAGCCATGAACTCCTACACCGAGCTAAAGCGTCTGATGAATCAAACCAAAGAGTTCTTGGCAGAGTAAGAGATAAATTTTGGACAGAAATTTAACCTAAAACTCGTCAAAATTATTGCTGTCTTATTATAGATAGAAAGTAGAAATCCATCCTGAACAGCCGCAGGCGCCCGTCGAAGGGTGGTGAGACGGATTAAGCATTGGCACATGCTAATACATTAAATAGATTTAACGAATTCCTATCCTTGACTTGAGCTATTCCCTATAATTCTTCGACGGACGCTACGCTGTTCAGGATGGATGTAGGCTGATTTACCTTTCGACGGGGCTAAAGATGGATTTAGAAAAGTGTTCAGCTTCACCTTAATCCCGCAAACTCAGTTTCAACTCTTCAATGTTTTCCAACCCATCCCGTTTCATCCGATCAACCAGAGCCGAGTTGATACGCTTCACCAGAGCAGGACCTTCAAAAACAAGTCCGGTATAGATTTGAATCAGGTCAGCGCCGGAGGCAAATTTATCGATCGCGGAATTCACATCTCGCACACCACCCACTCCGATTAACAACTGATGAGGTTTCCGTTGCTTATGTACATGATTTAAAACGTTGTTCGATTTTTTCGCCAACGGCTTTCCGCTCAATCCGCCTTTTCCAATGTTGGATAATTTGTTGGGAGATGCATTCAATTCACTTCGATCGACCGAAGTATTGGAGACCACAAATCCATCCAGCTCAAACTCCATTGCCAAATTCAGTAGTTCGTCGGTTTGTTCTTTCGAAAGATCAGGAGAAAGTTTGATGAGCAGGGGAGTGGCGTAACTTCTTTCCTCAGAAATGGCGGATAATAAATCCCGGAGCACAGCGGGATCTTCAAATGTTTTTCCTTCAGCGGTATTGGGACACGAAATATTCAAGCAGTGATAACTTCCCAAATCTCGCAAACGTTGGTACGATTGAACATAATCCCGAATCGCCAGGTCTCCCAAAATATCAGGACTGTGCGTTTTTGCGATATTTACACCAACGGGAAAGTCAAGATCCTCAAGCTCTGACTTAAGGCTTTGAGCGATTTTTTCAGCCCCCTCATTATTTAATCCCATTCGGTTGATAATTGCTTCATCTTCAGGAAGTCGGAAAAGGCGTGGTTTGGGATTTCCTTTAGATGATTCCCACGTAATACTTCCCACTTCCTCAAACCCAAATCCCAGCGCCTGCATAAGGGAGATCAACTCAGCATTTTTGTCAAATCCGGCCGCCAAACCGAGGGGATTGCTAAACGTAATATCCCGGAAATTCCATTTAAGGCGATCATCTGACTCACAAAAAAATGTAGAAAGAAGAGAATTCAGTGCATCAGAAGATTGCCAAAAGGTTCCGAACCTGTGGGTTAACGTGTGAATATCTTCAGGATCAAACTGAAATAAGAAGGGGCGTAGCAGCTTTTGGTACAGCACAGAATCGGGAATTTGACAGGTGAGTGTGTTGGTCGGTTCTGTGGCAAAAGATAGGTAATTGTTGTGTGAGAATAATGGTGAGGTTGAGATTAAGATAAAAGTTGAGTCGCCGGAATCTACATTGATCCGATAGCCGGCGGACGAAGTGTCGATTCGGGTACATAACCATTGTACTGATTCACCGGCTGTTTGACGAAGATTTGAATCTGTAAATGATAGAATACACAGTTATCCGCCAGTAACAATCGGGACGGCAGAGCCAGTCCCTTGAGATGTAAAAACACCTGGTCGGTGGAACCCAACCCTTGAGGGATTGAAAACGACCGGGAAATCCATCCTGAGCAACCGACAGGCGTCCGTCGAAGGGTGGCGAGATGCAGTTACCTAAGGCCCACACGGAATTCCTGAAAGTGGTATAAACAAACTTCCAGCCTTGATTTGAGCCATTCCCCATAATCCTTCGACGGACGCTTCGCTGTTCAGGATGGAGGCTTCGCAAATTCCAAACCTATTTCAATCACAGAGTCCTTCAGAGTTTCGTATTTTCTCAGCGCTCACTAATCATCAAATTTCTATCTGTTGAAATTAAACGTGTCCTATCCGATTAAAACCAAAGAAGATCTCACAGCATGGCTGAACTCCATTCCAATGTTTTCCAAATCGGGGAAATCAGCTTATAAACCGGGGTTGGAGCGTATGATTTCAGCTCTTGAGGAGATGGGAAATCCTCATAAAAATCCGAATATCAATTTCATACATGTGGCGGGGACAAACGGCAAAGGCACGGTTTGTTCAATGTTGACCTCCGTTTTTCTTGAAGCAGGCTTAACAGCGGGAGTCTTTCTTTCTCCTCACGTGCTCGAACTCAACGAGCGATTTCAACTTAACGGAAAGATGATTTCGGATGATGAAATGGTCAGATTATTTGATCAGCACATTGAACTTTTTGAGCGGCATCACCTGAGTTATTTTGAGCAGATGACGGCCATTGCGTTTACCTGGTTCAACGAAAATCAACCCAATGTAATAATACTTGAGACAGGTCTCGGCGGCAGATTAGACGCCACAAATGTTGTCACACCAATGCTCAGTATAATTACATCTATTGGCCTCGATCATACCGACATTCTGGGAGAGACTATTGCTGAAATAGCAGGAGAGAAGGCGGGGATTATAAAGAAAAACAAGCCGGTGATTACAGGAAATATTTTACGAGAGGCGCTTTCAGTAATCAGAAAAAAGTCAGAATTGGAAGAATCAGACCTGCTAAGTTTTTCAAAAGAGAAAAATATGTGCTCGGATGACGAAATTAATCCCGAAATAATAAATCGTTGGATTGTAGAAAAAACATGTTTGACCGTAGCGCCCAAATTCAATATTTCATCCGAAGCCAAAGAGAGTGGAATTGAGAGTTACAGGCAAAATGTGTGCTTACCGGGGCGATTTGAGCGATTATTGCCGGAAGAAAAATGGTTTTTCGATGGAGCTCACAACGCAGAAGCGATTCAAAATACTATCACAAAATTTAAATCTGTGGCAGATCCTGCATTAAGCATTGTAATTATTGCCATGATGCGGGATAAAAAACCCGGGAAGGTGCTATCCTTATTTTCGGAATTCAAAAAAATCCTTTATTATTCAATAGATTCTGAGCGTGCTGAACCATATGAAGCACTTTCAAAAAAAGTAGAGGGACTCCATTCGCTTACTGATCAAGAGTCGCGATCCATTTTTAAAAAGCACCGTTCAGAGCCCATACTATGTATCGGCAGTTTCTACTTCTACGCCACTGTAAAAATGTGGATAGCCGATCAAAAATGATATTACATTTCACGTATTGAACGATTAAAACGATCAATAGTCACAACCACAGTTAATTAATAACTTTTCATGTCATCATCAGATATTTCTGAAATGAATTCTGAGCCGGAAGTACACTTTCTAAATCGAAAAAAACTCCCTGAATTACGAAAAATTGCAAAAGAAGCAGGGGTTAAAAGAGTTTCAAACGTTCGAAAACAAGAACTTATCGGCCGAATCGTCTCCACTGGAAATTTTAAACTCGATAAGGATGAAATTCCGGATGAGGATGAATTAAGTCCGGAAGATTTACTCATAAGCGAGGAAGATCTCTTTAGCTTTGAGGATGATGAATTAGAGGAAGAGAAAAAAACTTCTGATTCTGATTCTGAATCCAAACCTAAACCAGTTCAAAAACCGGATCTTTTTTCTAAAAAAGAGGCTGTGCCTAAGCAGAAAAAAGAGGATACATCTGCTAAAGCTGGCACCAAACCCCGGAAAAAGAGAGGTCGCCCTAAAAAAGTGAATGTATCAGATTTCACGGAAAAGGTGGAGTCGGAACAAAAAGTGGAATCGGAACACAACGATGCTACGTCAAAAAAAGGTGTTCGCGAAAGCAGCACTACCGGAAAAAAAGATCATCTGAAAAAATACCAGAAAAAATCTGACGGCCAGCAAGTCATTCCGCTTGATGAAACACGCGATGCAATTCGTGCCGGTTCTTCTCAGCCCAAAAAATCTACTGCTTCGGCGCCGGACCAAAAAGATGAAAGCGGGAAGGGACGTGATAATAATCCGCAGAATAAAAAAGGGAAAAAATCTAATAAAAAGCGTTCTATTCACGATATCATCCCCGATGTTGAGACCAACGATCTTTACACCAAACTCCGGGAATTTCGTCCGCATCTGCAGGGACAAATCATAAATGAAGGAACGCTCGAGATCCTGCCCGATGGATATGGATTTCTCCGATCATCAAATTACAATTACAGCTCAAGTCCCGATGATATATATGTTTCTCCATCTCAGATAAAGAGATTCAGATTAAAACAGGGCGACAGCGTGATTGGAATTATTCGACCTCCTAAAGTTGGAGAGCGTTATTTCGCGTTGTTGCGAGTGGAAGGCGTAAATGGTAAGATTCCAAAAGACATGGATAACCGCCGTGATTTTGATGATCTGCTTCCCGTCTATCCCGAAGAGCGCTATCGACTTGAGCATCTTCCAAGTGAAATGACTACACGAGTTATTGATCTTTTTTCTCCAATCGGAAAAGGTCAGCGGGGATTAATTGTTGCTCAGCCCAAAACCGGTAAAACCACGATTTTAAGAAATCTGGCAAATGCTATAGCAGATAATAATCCTGAGACAAAAATCATTATTCTGTTGATTGATGAGCGTCCTGAGGAAGTCACTGAAATGGAACGCAATACGCAAAACGCGCAGGTTGTGGCGTCCACATTCGATCAGAAGCCTGAACAACACGTGAATCTTGCGGAGATCGTTTTTCAAAAATCGAAGCGTATGGTTGAAAGCGGCCATGATGTGGTCATTTTAATGGATTCCATCACCCGACTCGCCCGCGCTTACAACATTGTCAAAGGCAATTCCGGGCGTACTATGACCGGTGGTGTTGATTCTGAAGCGCTCAAGATTCCACGTCAGTTATTTTCATCTGCCAGAAATATTGAAAACGGCGGAAGTCTGACCATTCTGGCAACAGCGCTTATCGACACAGGCTCGCGCATGGATGATGTGATTTTTGAGGAATTTAAAGGAACGGGTAACATGGAAGTCGTACTCGATCGCCGTCTGGCTGATCGTCGAATCTTTCCTGCTATTGATGTATTCAGAAGCGGAACCCGTCGCGAAGAACTTATCATGGATGATGAAGAGAGAGAAAAAATTGTGCTTCTGCGCCGTTATCTCTCCAGTATGAATCCAATGGAAGCGATGGAATTCCTTCTCGATCAGATGAAGGGAACAAAATCCAACAGATATTTCCTGAATTCGATGAATAGGTGATAAAACACTCCATCGGGCGGCTGAATAGCAGACATCTGTGTTAAAATCAGACAAATTTGATGAGAATAAATGTGTGCCAATCCACGTGCCGTCCGGTGGATTCACCGCATAATAAACACTTTGGGCTTTTTAGATATTGACCTTGAATTGTAATCCGCCCGACAACTCAAGGTGGGAATAGTTTTCATCCCTGAGTTAGATTGTTGGGGAGTCTTGATTTGGTTGCACACTCAGTCGCCGGACGGGCGGACCTAAACGGCTCAACTTCTAAACCTCCTCAACTCCTCAACGCCAAAAGAGGAACGCCATTTGCTCATTAAATCCTCACTATGGCAGATCAGAATAAAGACCAGGAAAAAACCGAGGAACCCACCGCCCGGAAGCTGCGCAAGGCAAAGGAGGAGGGAAATGTTAGCAAGAGTCAGGAAATAAACTCCGTGGTTCTGCTCGCTATTTCTTCGCTTACGCTTTATTTCTCCGGTAGCTGGCTCTATGAAATGATCGAAGAGATGTTTCAGAAGTATTACGGGATTTTATCGCAGCCGGTAATGGATACTTCAATGGCGGTGACCTATTGGCAGCTCACACTCGAATACATAATCGCCATTTGTACACCCATTATGATCGTGCTTTTTCTGAGTGCTATTTTGGTAAACATTGTACAGACAGGACCGGTTTTTACCACCAAAGTTTTTGAGCCGAAACCCGATAAACTTGACCCGATTAAGGGTTTGGGACGAATTTTTTCTTCCAAGGGATTTGTTGAATTATTGAAGGGATTTTCCAAGATTCTTGCTGTCGGTATTGTCATCTATTTCACAGTAAAAAGTGATATTTCAGTATTTCTGGCACTTCCAACTCAGCCGCTTGATACCATTCTATCTGAAGCAGGAAGATGGATAGTGCTGATTGTGACACGCATTCTTGCCATTTTGATTTTACTATCAATAATCGATGCCGCTTTCCAGCGCTGGAAGTACAAACAGGATCTCAAAATGTCGATGCAGGAAGTGAAGGACGAGTACAAGCAGATGGAAGGAGATCCAAAAGTAAAAAGTCAGCGTAAGCAGATGGCGATGCAGCAGTCGCGAAAACGCAGAATGGATCACGCTGTTCTCAACTCAGATGTGGTGGTCACAAACCCAACGCATTACGCCGTGGCGTTGCGCTATAAACCCGATGAACAGGACGCCCCCATGATTATGGCCAAAGGAATGCGTAAACGAGCATTGAAAATCCGGGCATTTGCTGAGCAATACGACATTCCAATCATCGAAAATGCCCCCATTGCGCGAGCATTGTACGCGGCAGCTGATGAAGAACAATTTGTGCCGCCGGAACTCTATCAGGCTGTGGCCGAAATTCTTGCTTACGTTTATCGAATGAACGATAAGGCTGCCTGATTCCAACCATTTGATATCCCGAATTATTCACTATTTTTTATATCTGCAATTTAAATTAACTGATTCTTCAATCAGAGTAATTCCGTTAAAGTAGCATAGTGTTCATTTGAGATCTCAAACTAATATATGAGTCCCGACCTGTTTTCCGCAGCTCCTCCAACAGTGAGTGAGATTACCAACGCCATCAAGAATATTTTAGAAGAGGAATTTTTTAGTATTTCGGTGGAAGGAGAGGTGAGTCAACCTAAAGTCAGCCGCAACGGACATCTTTATTTTACCTTGAAAGATGATGGCGCACAATTACCCTGCGTTATGTGGAGGAGCACACGCGAGCGCATGGGATTTGATCTTGAGCACGGACAGCAGCTTATCTGCACGGGCGATATTCAGGTGTACGTCCCCCACGGACGTTATCAAATGATGGTAAAAAAAGTGGAACAAGCGGGAATAGGTGCGCTTCAGCAGAAGTTTGAACAGATGAAAAAACGTCTGGAATCTGAGGGATTATTCGACAGAATTCACAAAAAGCCGCTCCCTAAATTCCCCGAAACTATTGGCGTAATTACTTCAGAAACCAGCGCTGCCTGGCACGACATTAAACTCAATATCGATCAACGTTTTCCTTTGTCTGTCATAAAGCTCTATCACTCCGCTACACAGGGTGTGCAGTCAGCACCGCAATTAGCCCGCGGTCTGCACTATTTTCAAAAACATCCGGTGGATGTGATTATTATTGGCCGTGGTGGTGGTTCGCTTGAGGATATGTGGCCTTTTAATGAGGAATCTGTCGCCAGAGCCATTTTTGAGTCAAAGATCCCTGTGATTTCAGCTGTGGGACACGAAACCGATTTCAGTATCAGCGATTTTGTGGCTGATGTAAGGGCAAACACACCAACTCAGGCAGCGATTTTAGCTACGCCCGATATCAACGAATTAAGAATGGATGTGGAGCAAATGGCCGCTTTTGCCGAGCAGCAGGTTATGCAAAAATTTCAGCGCTATGAACAAAAAATTAAGCAACTCGCGCAAAATTATGTCCTTGGACGAGTGAGAGAACGTATTCAAATGGCTTCGGCTAAAGTTCAGTCTTTCACACAAAAAATTGAGCGTTTTTCAGAACATCTGCCGTATAAAAAATCTGAAATTTCATCACTTGAACAGCGCATTAAATCTTCCATAAATCGTCAGTTTAACGAATCAGAAAAAAAGAGTGAGCAAATGCTGCATCGACTACAAATCAATGATCCTAATCTGGCTTTAAAGCAGGGCTACGCGAGAGTTTGGCAAAACGGTGAATGGGTAAAGAAAATGGAAACGGTTCAGGATGAAAATCCCGTCGAGATTCAGTGGCAGGATGGAAAAAAACAGTTTCAATCGAAGTAACTAACAATCCCATCATAAGATTTCAACGAGAATGATTGATCAGGCACGAGCCGTCTTAAAAAAATATTGGGGTTATCCTGATTTTCGCCCGGGACAGGATCGTGTGATTACGTCCATTATGGAGGGAAAAGACACGGTTGTTTTGTTTCCGACAGGTGGCGGAAAATCGATCTGTTTTCAGGTCCCGGCTGTTGCGCTTGAGGGATTTGCGCTGGTCATTTCTCCACTGGTTGCGCTGATGGAAGATCAGGTTTATCAGCTTCAGGAGCGTAATATCAGAGCTACATTCATCAACAGCACCATTAAGCGCTATGAAATTGAGCAGAGACTGATTAATGCCCGAAACGGGATGTATAAGTTGTTGTATTGCGCACCTGAACGCTTACATACGCCACTGTTTTCTGAGATGCTTCACCAGATGCCAATTTCTTTTGTTGCGGTTGATGAAGCTCATTGTATCTCTGAGTGGGGCCATCGTTTTCGTCCATCGTATCGCGCAATTAGAGAGGGCTTGCAGGCTTACGACCGTGAGTTGCCTGTCATGGCGCTTACCGCAACGGCAACGCCGCGGGTTGAGGAAGACATCATCACCAATCTAAACCTCGATGACGCAGTTATTGAGCGCAAGGGGTATATTCGTGAAAATCTGCACTATTGGGTTAATGAGACTGAAAACAAGCGGGGAATGCTACTGAAACTCATAAACAGAACCCAAAAAGATGAATCCGGGTTGGTTTATGGCGGTACACGCCGCGAGTGTGAGGAGATAGCTTCACTTCTGAGCAGAAAAGGCTATAAAGCTGAAGCCTATCACGCGGGATTTACAGCGGAAAACAGAAAAGCCATTCAGGAAAGATGGATCTCAGGTAAAACTCCCTGGGTTGCCTCCACAAACGCGTTTGGAATGGGCATCGACAAACCCGATTGTCGCTACGTGATTCACCTTCATCCGCCATCTTCCATCGAAGCGTATTATCAGGAGGCGGGAAGAGCCGGCCGTGATGGTGCGGCTTCGTACCCCGTCCTATTGTACAGTAAGAGTGATTTTCGCTTTGCAAACGATATGCTCGAACAGAGTCACCCCGACTGGGAAGTGCTCAATCATACCTATCAGATTCTGTGCGATGAACTGGATTTAGCGCTTGGTTCAGAACAGATTGAATCAACAGCCATAGACATCGCGCATTTGGCGAAAAGAAGCGGACAGAACAAAAAACTGGTTATTAAAGCACTTCAGGTTCTCGACAGTTTGGGTATTTTAAGTATGATTGAGAATTATCAGCCTGAAATCGGGATTACGTTTAATTTTTCCAGAGATGCTATGCTGGACCAAATTGAGCGTTATGAAAATCACATGAAACGGGAATTTGTGGAGAGTATCTATCGCCTTTTTGGCGGACATCGCTCTGAGGAATGGCTGTATCTCAAGAAATCAACTATTGAGAACTCTCTTGATTTGTCTTATCAAAAAATGTTGAAAGGATTGGATGTGTTGCAGTCGGAACGAATTTTAAAGTATGAAGAAAGAGATGGAACCCCCGTCATCTTTTTAGCTGAGCCCCGTCAGCCATTGCTTCCTGTGATAAAAACTGAGATTGAGCATTACAGGGAAAATCAAAAAGAAAAACTGGATTTGATGCATCAATACTGCGCTTCGCAACGATGCCGGAATCAGTATTTCAGTGCTTATTTTGGCGATATAAAAGAAGGTTATAAGTGTGGAGTATGCGATAATTGTCAGAAATACGGAATGGGAAATTCAGATGACAAAGTGGAAGAACTCGCAGATCTCGAGTTCGAAATTGAACAAATTCTGGGTGAGGGAGATCATTCGTATAAAGAATTAGTGGAAAAAGTTGATGCTGATGAAGATCGAATTCAGGAACACATTCAAAGCATGATTGCGGCAGGAATTGTTGAGAGGAAATCATCCCCCGAAGGGAATGATAAAATTGGATTTGTTGATTGATGTACTGAGTGGTTTGCCCCAAAACCATTGTTGTCGTTGAAGAGACAATATATTGATACAGAAATGGGAATATTATCTGAAGTCGAAAGCGTTTCATAAGCTTGCATCAAAATATTAATCATTAGAAAAATGGACTGTGGAAATTGAATTCATCAAAGAATGGTTTTTCGGACTTTCTGAAAATTACAACGTAAATCCTTTCATATTCGGTGGAATTTACATCGGAGCGATTCCATTTTTTACACTCGGTGTCGCCTGGCTCGTCAAAAATATCAGAAAAAAGAGATCGATTGCTTTACCGGCTCTCTTCACCGGATTGTGCTTTACATCAGCCTACATCTATTTAATTATTGTCGGAGATAACGTTCCTGTCTGGGTTTATGGTTTTATTGGTGCTATGGTACTTTTTGGCGTGTGGTCAACCCATAAAAAAGTACAGCAGAAATTAGATACTAAAACTCAGGAGAGTGAGAATTTATGAGTAAATACGAATATGACGCAGTAGTTATCGGAGGCGGATCAGCAGGACTTACGGCAAGTGGAATTGCGGCCGGGATTGGAGCAAAAACAGCGTTGATTGAAGCTAATGAGCTTGGTGGTGATTGTACCTGGACGGGCTGTATTCCCAGCAAAGCGCTGATTCATATTGCGGAACTGGCGCATCAGACTGAAAAAGCAGAAGAATACGGAGCGAAAAATTCGGAACCTGTAAACGCGGAAAAAGCATTTGAATATGTACGGAAGAAACGGCAGGAAGTGTTTGAAGACGCCGATGATCCACAAATATTTCGCGACATGGGAATTGATGTCATCTATGCCAAAGCCTCATTCGAAGATGCACACACGCTCATCCTGAAACTGAATGAAACCGGCGAAGAAAAACAGATTACGGCGAGATATATTTTCATCGCCACGGGCTCCCACGCGCAGTCTCCACCAATTCCGGGACTCAGAGAAACTCCCCATCTGAATAATGAATCACTTTTTGAACTGACATCTGTTCCCAAATCTCTGTCCATTATTGGTGCCGGACCAATTGGCGTGGAGATGGGACAAGCCCTAAATCGTCTCGGAGTTTATGTGACCATAATTGACGCCGGAGACAGAATTTTGCGGCATGATGATCTGTTCCTGACTAATCAACTTAAAGAGCTGTTGGAGAAAGAGGGACTGACAATTCACTTAGACGCAAAGATTAATGAAGTGACGTCTGACGACTCCGGGAAGACAATTAGTGCAGAAATTAAAGGTGAAACGAAAAATATTATTTCAGATGAGATTCTTGTAGCCGCGGGAAGAGCTCCGAATATCAATGGATTAAATCTGGAGAAAGCCGGAATCAATTTCTCGAAGCGTGGAATTGCTGTGAACGATTCGGGGCGAACGAATAAGAAAAATATCTACGCCATTGGTGATGTAGCGGGACGCTATCAATTCACGCACATGGCTGAGCACATGGCCAAAGTGGCGGTTTCAAAAGCGATGATGAAGATTCCTATGAAGTTTGACGAATCACACATCGTTTGGGCAACCTATTCTTCACCTGAA
>Ga0306910_1000189_pt1 | contig 36366 bp, 34 predicted proteins | sample AntRauMFilla2698_FD_190438 | JGI IMG/M metagenome (GOLD analysis project Ga0306910, IMG submission 190438) | Saline lake microbial communities from Rauer Islands, Antarctica - Metagenome Filla 2 #698 (v2) (version 2) | ecosystem: Environmental > Aquatic > Non-marine Saline and Alkaline > Saline ... | reverse complement strand
ATCAATGTTACTGAGAAACTCCGTTGAGCGCTCCATGGAGAACCTCCTTGATAATCCATCCGTCAGGGCTGAATCTCAGATCAAGGGCTCACAAGGAAGGTGGGGGCGGCGCATCGCTTACATCCTTCCGCACTGAGGTTTGTTCTGCGATTGAGGTCCTTCATTGATTTGAGGGAGTTTCTCGATGGGAGCTACAAGGTAAGCGGTGTCTGAAGCCCAAGGACCCAATCACGGGCTGGTGTGAGGAACGGCAGCGGACAGGTCGGAAACCAAAACTCCTGCTTCTGCGGGCTCTGGAGTCTTGTGAAAAATGCCTTGACTAGGACGGACCCGTTACCGAAGTCCTGAGCTATGGGCACCACAAGCATCCACACACGGGCCAAGCTCTTCAAGCTGTTAGCCCTCGGCAACCTGTTCCTGATGCGACGCCAGCTGATGGAATGAGGACGCGTCCGCCCGAAACTCGTCGTACCGCCAAAACGGCGGCCCTGAACCCAAGAGATCTGCCCTAAATAACCTGCATTGCGCTCTGGGAACCCATCATGCTGCCAAATCGGCGCCGCCGAAGCCGTTGATCAGACGTTCCGAAACTAAAGAGACTTTCAAATCTCTTATGCGTACATGCGTAGAAATTGGCATTTCAGTATCAGTGGCACATTGCCAACGCGAGATCTGAGCGAGTGTTTGGGTTTTTTCGTGGTGCAGCACCATGACGAGGCGTCAGAACTTGAATATTGCGGGGACATTTTGGTAATAAAGTCTGGTCAAATACAGGTGGTGAATTGTTAGGGTCACCTTTGAAATTGGCATACATATTTATTCTGTTGCCGTCCTTCTTGTTGGGAGAAGGCCTGACATATAACTCTTCGTGGGGCTTTCCGACGCCAAACGACTTGAGCACCAGTATTTCCCGTCTTGATTTAGAAGAGCGCAAAAAAGGTGGCTTTTATGATGGCTTCCAGACTGTAACAAATTATGACGGAAACACGTTTTTAACGTATGACTGCACCGGCAGCAGTGCAACGAACCGCGCGAATGAATCTGTCACGTCTGTTTCTGCGCAAACCTCGTCTCCCACTACAGGATCAGAAGTTAAGCTAGAGTCGGAAGCCACTGGAAATGATCAGCAGTCCAGTGTTCTCAATAAGGGTGCCATTGATGGCGCACAAGAGGCAACCGGGGACGTCGAATCAGAAACCAATCTGAACCTGACGACGGAAACTGGCGTGATAAATGCTGGGGGCGGATCGAACAAACAGGACTCCGAGACGGGTCAAACCAACTCTGGTAATCTGACGGCGTCAGCTGAGACCGGTGTCGGGTGTAATTTTTTCAACCGACCAAGTTATTCTGACGCGCAGGTGCCCGAGTGATGCTGGCACCTCATGAAATGCAACGGACAACTGCCATAGTGTTAAAGAGCGCTGTTACTCTTGTTTGTTTGGCGGCGCTTTCAGCCTGTACTGCAACAGAAGTGGCCAAGGCGGCCTTAGACGATGAGCCACAATTGGCGGCTTTTTTGGCGACTGCCGGTCCACCAGTGACCAGAAACACAACTCCACTTGATCCTGCATTCAGCTGTATGTCGGGGCGGATTAAGAATTTCGGGCGCAGCGGGGTGCGTATTGCTTCGGGTGAAATACTGGATCTAACCGGTAAATATATTGAAGCCGAAGGCGGAAGCATTGTGACTAAAGGGGGCGCGCATATGGTGATGTCAGCCCTTGGGAAGCTTGGCGATTCAATCACCCTGCTTGAGCGGGTCGGCACGGAAATTGCCGACAAGGAATTGGCTTATATAGATCGCCGTCAGTTGGGTGATGGTACTGAGCAGGTCGTTCCTGGCGAAGAAGAGCCTGTGCCATGGCTGCCCTATTTTGGTGGGACTGTTCTGCGGTCAGACTACTACATCGTTGGTGCTATCACCGAGGTAAATTTCAACATCGCATCCGGTGGTGCAGAGGCCACGATAAGCGGGTTTGGTTTGCGGGCGAGCACGCTGACGATGAACGTCGCGGTCGACCTGCGCATTGTCGATTCAGTAAGTTTGGAAGTTGTAGGCACGACAAGTTTGCAAAAGCAAATTGTTGGTGAAGAAGTTGGTGCCGATGTCTTCCGCTTTTTTGGTGACTACCTGTTTGATCTGAATACAGGAGCGCGTTCACAGGAGCCGCTCCAGTTGGCAGTGCGCACCACACTTGAATTAGCGGTGCTCGAATTGATCAGCAGCGTGACCGACACGGACCACGAGACTTGCGTTGCTGCGGCTGAGGCCGCTGTCACAGATGCGGTAAAGGCGGCACGTATAGACCCGGTCGTTGTGCGTCCGGCAGGCCAATCAACGCGTCGAAGCGGGGGGAGCTTATAATCGCTTAGTCATAATCACGCCCAACGAGTGAATCTACGTGACAAGTAAATTACCAGTCTTGCTCCCAGAAAAATGTCTGTGGTGCGAGTTCACAAAGAAACCTCGCCCAAGAGTTGGTGCGGGGGAATAATTCAACAGAAGGTTACAACATGACTGTTCAGAAGATGAAAAATACCATGACATTGAGCCGTACGGCGCAACTGATGGGCGGCGCGAGTATCGCGGTGCTGATGGCCTATGGGCCTGCCAATGCACAGGCGGTTAATCTTACAGTTGACAGCAGTGTGGCCGGTACGGCGGACGCATTCACAGCTGCCAATGTGACCGGTTTCGATACGGTGGCGAACAGCACGCAGGAATCGCGCTCCGCCGTCGAGGCGTCCATTGCCAATGGGGTTTTGAACTCTGACATCGCCGGCTCCGGCTCAAGCTCGGTCGGCATTCAATCCAACGCTCTCACAGCATCCGCGTCGGGCAACGTGTTCTCGTTGGATGCGGATCAGCTTGGTACGACAGGCGACGGCACGAGCGGTACTCTCGGAGCGCTGAGTGGTCAGTTCGCGGACGGTACAGTCAGCACGTCGATCACCGGATCGATCCTGACAATTGATGGGACCGGCGATGCCGATGCGACATCGCTCGCAGCCAGCGAAAACGCCATTTCGGCGACCACGACTGGCAACAACGCGACGGTCGTGTTCTCAGATGATATATCGGCCGATCTGGCCGGGGATCTGGCGCAGTCTGGCACAGGGTTTATCACGGGACCGATTACGCTGACACGGGATGATCTCGATACGGAAACACTTTCAGTTGACGGCGGCTCCAGCGTTGTGGCAAGCACACAGGCACTCGCAGGCACCGCTTTGGCATCCTCTGCGAACATTGAGAACAGCACCATCTCTGTCTCTCTTGCGACCAACGGCTCGGACGACAGCGCCGTTTCCGTCGAAGGGAACGAGCTGCGGTCAACTGTGTCGGGCAACATCGCGTCCACGGGCACCGACGTGACCGTTGATACAGCCTTCGATGGGTCCGCTGGCGTGTTCACGCAGCAGCAGATCGGTGATGGCGCGGATGCAGCGCTGACCGCCTCGACAACCGCTTCTGGTTTGTCCGTCACACTTGGCGACTCGAACGATTCCAGCCTGACTGTCTCCGAGAACGTTCTTGGCGCTTCGGCTCGCGGGAACGTGGCCACTTTGAATGGCGGTGGTGTCGCTGGCAATCTTGTTGACGGAACATCTTTGTCGATCACTGCGAACACGATCACGTCTGATGACGATGGCGGCCAGATCAGCCTTGCGGATGCGGGTACCGTTGTGTTCGAGGACGATGGAACCCCCGGCGAAGCGTCCGACTTCGGTTTTGTTGCGGCTTCGCAGCAGTCAATCGAAGGCGATGCAACCGGCGCAATCACTGCAACGAACACCGGCGGCTCATTGGCGGTTGATGCAAGTGGCGCGTTGTCCGGTTCGTCCTTGGCAATTCAGGACAACACGGGCTTTGCGCTGGCTTCCGGTAACACCGGCGGCACTGCGATTGATCTGACAGCGACCAGCATCACGGCGTCGGCCGGTCTGGCGCTTGACCAGAACGTGACCGAGACTGCCGTGACCGCCACACTGACCGGATTGGCGTTCAGTGCGGATGTCAACGGTGACCTGTCCGCTTCGTCTTTGACCGTCGATAGCAACCTGTCGGTCGCAGAGGCGAACGGCAACACCGGCCGGACCCTGCTTTCTGCGGATGCTGCCACGGCGCTGTTGTCCAGCAGCACACTTGATACTGGTTCTGGCGTTGTAGACGCTACCGCAGACACTTCGGCAACCGTAGCCGACTTCGCAGTTGCAGCGAACCAATCTATTGGAGCTGATGCTATCACAGCAACGGCAAGCTCGGTTCTTGATGCAACGATTGGCGATGCGGTCGGACCGACTGGTGCAATCACCGGCAGTTCGGTGTCCTTGTCCGATAACGTGCAGCAGGCCACTGCTGGTGCCAACACGATCACCAACGGGATCGATCTGGACGGCAACGTCATCGGTGAGGCCAACAACACAACCTTTGCCGCAGGTATTGCTGTCGTCACGGCTTTGACGTCGCTGCAGGATAGCGCATCCAGCGTCACAGCAGGCTCCACAACCGACTTGAGCCTTACACAATCTGCCTTCTCTGGCACCACCGCCGTATCGGGTTCCTCGCTTGATGTGGATGGCAATGAAAACCGGGCGACCGGTACTGCAAACAGTGCGACCAACACACTGGCTGTAACTGCTGACACGGCGATCGTCGGTGCGGATGCAGCGAATGCAAACGCGATCATCGACACGAATGCTACTAATGACATTACGGCGGCAGGGACAAGCGGTCTGGCCAACGTGCAGTCAAGCACCGGAACAGCCATCGGGGCCACCACATCTGCCACAGCAGACATCACTGCAGGTGGTGCAGGCGCAACGACGGCAAGTTTGTCCGGCTCAACAGCGTCGATCTCTGACAATATCACGACAGCGTCAGGTGCTGCGAACATCGGGACGTCTGCCATCACTCTTGATGCTGGTACAGAGATCACATCGTCTGCGGCTTTGACCAACCAGCAGACCAGCGGCTCTGCAGTAACCGGTTCTGCCACATTCGATGCAGCTGGCACTGAAGGGATCCTGCTGACCGGCATTGTGACTGGCTCGACGCTCGGTATTGATGATAACGTCACTGTCGGCTCGGCAATGGGCAACCAGACGGCAAACGCGCTGTCGGTGACCGCGACAACGATCGACAGAACCGCAAACGCAGTGACTGGTGTTCTGGATCAGCGGTCTACAGACGCTACGATTGATAATGTGGGTGCAGATTTCGCTTCCCTCAATACGCAGGTCCAGACGGGTAATATCTCGTCTGCAGCCGTCAACTCGGGAACCATCAGTGTTGCTGAGTCGACTACAGGTAACGATGCCAACCTGACGAACAGTAGTGCAACTCTGAATAGCAATTCCCTGCAATCGGATGCGATGTCCAACCTCGCAACCAACAGCGTTTCGTTGGATGGCAGCGCGGACGTCACCGCGACGACGACCGGGCTTGCCTCAATCCAGCAAACGGGTGTGTTTCCGGGAACAACTGTTGATATCGGCTCCGTCACCACGGGAACGTTCAATGTTGCCACCGCGGATGGTACCGTCAGTAACTCGACCGTAGCCATCGATGGCAACCAGGCGTTCGACTCGGCGACATCCAACCGCGCGACCAACACCCTGTCCGTGGCGGGCAATTCGATCAGCGGCACATCTGCTGATCTCACGACCGTTGGTGTCACGCTCGAACCAACAGTCGGTGCAAAGGTCGATGGCGACAACAGCCTGTCCAGCGTTCAGGTCAGTGTGCTTGGCGTAGGCCAATCAGGTCTGACCAGCGCATCGACAATTGGTGGAACCATTGCGCTTGGTGGGACGGTCGGCGGCGCTGGTGTCAGCGGAAGCTCCGTGTCGATCAGTGACAACTTTGCCCGCTCCTTCGGGATGGGTAACGATGCCAGCAACGCGATCAGCCTGGCGGCCGATACCAGTTTCTCTGGGACTGCAGGTCTGACCGGCACACAGGTGCTAGCGGGCGATGTTACGTCGGCAGCAACAGTCAATGCTGATCTTGACGCAAGCGTGGTAGCGGCCACAGATGCGGTGGCGAGCAGCTCTCTGGCGACTGACGGGAACATCGCGTTCTCGCGGGCGATGGGCAACAACCAGAATAATACTCTGGGTGTATCCGGCACATCGATCACGGGTGTCAGTACCGCTGGCGAAGAGGCGTCGCTTGCGCAGCTTGGTGCGGCCAATACCGTGGACCGCACACTTGAAGGTGATAACATCCTTACGGCCTTCCAGGGTCTTCTGGGTGCGGTGACCGGCACGGCCACTGTCAACAGCAATATCTTGGTGACTGATGCCATCGATGCAAGCAGCGTTTCGGCCAGCGAGAACATCGCGCAGTCGAATGTGATCGGCAACGCGGGCAACAACTTGCTGAACCTTGCAGCTGATGCTGCTGTGACAGGCGTATCTGTTCTTGCGTCCGAACAGAACGGTCGTACGAGCGCCAACATCGCGTCTACTGCGGACCTGGACTTCGCGGTTGATCAGTCAGCGACATCTAAAGGTGATGACTTCACCAGCAGTGCGCTGAATGTTGACAACAACCTCGGCTTCTCGACAGCCTTTGGTAACGATGTTGCCAATCGTCTGAATGTCACCGGCACCACGATCACCGGACGCGATGATGCATTGTCTGTTGCGGGTATCACGGCTGCGGGAATTGTGTCCGGGACAAGCGATAACCTTGTCGGAAACGTTCAGTTTCGTGATGCTTCGACGGTAACATCTACAGCCACTTTGAATGCGGCTCTCTTAGGTACCGCCGATCTTGATACCGCAGCAGACCAGCTTGACGGCAGCAGCGTATCGCTGTCCGGCAACACGCTGGACTCAACCGCGACGTCGAACCGGGCGAACAACGCTCTTGTTCTGAATGCTGCAACCGGGTTGACCGCGGGTGGTGCGATTGCCAACCAGCAGAACTCGGCGAGTGTTGTGACAAGTGATGTTCGTCTGGTTGGAGCCGTTGGCAGTGCTGCGTTTGACAATGTGGATGCATCTTCAATCGCAATACGCAACAACACGGGGATTGCCCGCGCTGCCGGCAACGATGCTGTGAATGTGCTCAATGCCCGCGCAGGAACGGCGATCACGGGAGTGGCTGGTTCAGGCAGCTCGACTGTCGGAACTGGTGGTTTGCTCAATGCCTCGGGTACGTTTGCGTCCGCATCCAACCAGGTGAACACCGGTGCCGTTAAGGCGCGGGCAAGCTTTGGTACTGCAGGCGATCTGACTCAGAGCAGTCTTGGTATTCAGACTGCCGCACTCAACAGCTCGTCCGTTGATCTTTCGGGTAACCGTCTGGTTGCAGATGCGGTGTCGAACCGTGTGAACAACACGGTCTCTGTCTCGGGTCGTTCGCCCTCAACAGACGTGAGCACGGCCTTGACCACACGGCAGATCGCAAGCGGTGCTGTTACCTCGCGGGTCGATACGTTCAACTTGGCAAGCGCCAATGGCGCGCTTGACGCTAGCTCTGTCGGCCTGTCGGGTAATACCTTCAGCGCGTCAGCTGGCGGCAACTCTGCGGTATCGCGTCTGATCCGCGACTAACGCGTAACGCGACCTTGGCAGGAGCGGGCTTTAGGCTCGCTCCTGCTCACAAGATGACGAGTGCTGAAACTGCCCCCACGCTCACTCGTCTGCCTGATAGGGGCGCACTGCTCTGCGCCCCTATCACCACCCAGATTTATGTGCCGCCGCCTCCCCAACGGGTCGCGTTTGCCACACCCGCCAACTAAAATGCTCTTTTGCGCTTTTGGCGTAACGAGGTGATCTGAAGATACCCGGAAATTGTATTGGGTTAGAGTCACTCATTCTGAAGTAGGAACAATACGTCATGACTTCCCAAGTTATTAGAATACGCCGCCATCTGCTGTTGAGCAGTGCCACTGCCGCACTGATGGTTGTCTTTGGTCCTGCGCACGCACAAACTGTTGATTTCAGCCTTGATAGTGGAGCCGTTGGTACGGCTTCTGCGGTTGATCGCGGGACGGTGAGCGTGACCACACAAGAATTGACTGGAGCTGTCCTGTCGTCGATCGTGGACGGCGGTTTGGCACAAAGTTCATCTGGTGCCGTTGGCTCCAGCGCAGTCGATATCAGCGCCAATGCCTTGCTGGCCAATGCGCGCGGCAACTCTGCAGATACACAAGGACAATTGTTGGGTGATGCAGCTGATGGACGGATCGGTCTGCTCACCGGGCAGGTTGCATCGAATACTGTGACTGCCAATATCAATGACAGCACAATTTCTGCTGTTCTGAGCACTACAAACAATGCCACGGGGTCGTCTTTTGCGGCCTTGGGCAACCAGATCGACGCCCGTGCTACAGTGAATACCGCCGGGACTGTTTTTTCGGACGATATTGAAGCCAATCTTGGCGGTTTGCTGGCTTCCGACACAACCGCCGTGGCCACAGCGACCCTGACCCGTGGCGATTTCAACACGCAGTTGGTTGATGTGGATGGCGCAAGCAGTGTCGTGGCGAGTTCACAGGTGATGACAGACAACGCAACGGCATCGGCTGTTACGGCCAATGACAATGCAATTTTGCTTGATTTGACAGATGGCACGACTTCATCCGATGCAATTAACAGCGCGTTGGCAATTGACGGCAACCAGATCCGCGCGGCCCTGACGGGCAATACGGCCGTGACCGGAACGGACCTGTCGGTTGATACTGGCTTTGGCGGTACAGGTGTTGTGCTGAACCAGCAGCAGATCGGCGATGGGACGGATACCATTGCGTTGACTGCGATAGCCGATAGCAACGCATTGTCCGTCGACCTGACTGAAGAAACGGAAAGTTCCGTTTCTGTTAGGCAGAACGTGATTGGCACGTCTACCATTGGGAACACTACCCGTGATGGTGCGGGGGCGGGAACCTTCCTTTTTGTCGATGCCAATCAGATCACAACGAATAGCGAAGAAGCAAACGTGTCCTTTGCGAACACGGATGTGCTGAGCCTCGATGGGGCGTTTGTTGCAGGCACACAGCAGCAGATTCTAGACTCAGCAGGTGGTATGATGACGCTCACATCTACCAACACCGCTTCCACAATGGGCGTGACCACGGCCAATGTGGTGGGCTCTGTTGTCGACATTGCCCGGAATACATTGTTCGCAACGGCCAAGGGCAATGACGCCGCAACAGCAATCGGCCTGAGTGGAACCAGCGTCGACGCGAGTGCCGCGTTGGGTAACCAGCAAAGCGTTGTCGGCTCGGTTATGGCAACATTGGGGAATAGTACAGATCCGTCGGTGTTCTCTGCGACTGTCGAAGGGACACTCACTGATGCCAGCGTCGGGATTGCAAACAACGTCCTGCTTGGTCAGTCTGAAGCAAACGTTGCCCGTAATCAGTTGACTGTTACGTCGGACACCGCAATCGCGCAGACCAGCCCAAACAGTCGTGCGGCGCTTATAAATCCAGATCGTGCAAACGCAGGGTTCGTGTTGGGTAGTGACCAGTCCTTCGGCGACGCCACAAAGTCTGTTGCGACCACGGTTAATACAGACCTCTTGGCCACAATTGGAACAGGTGCAGCGGTCGGTGACATCGATAGCAGCAGTGTCAGCATCAGCGGCAATGGGCAAGTTGCCATCACGATGGTGAACCAGAGTGTCAACACGCTTGACCTGGCGGGATTGACCGTCGGAGATGTCGGCAATAACGAAGCGGCATCCAGCATCTTGTTGAGCCTGCAAGATATTACGGCTCTAAATGTTACGTCTGCCTCCACGATTGATCTAACACTCGATCAGGTGAATTACACCACGGGAGCTGGGGCGCTCAGCATTATTGACTCCTCGCTTGCTGTGGAGGGCAACGAGAACCGGTCAACGGTGACCGGTAACGAGGCCAGCAATCGTGTGACCACAAGTGCTGATACAGCGATTGTGGGTAATATTGGGAATGCCACTCGCTCCAGTTTCGTAGCCACCTCTCGTGGGACCTCAATTCTTGGGAATACCCAATCCGCTACTTCAGATAGCTTTGACGCAGACACTACAATGAACGCGACGCTGGAGTCGAACAACACGAATAATGAAGCTGGGATTGAGAACAGTAGTCTGTCAGTGAGTGCAAACCTGACAGTTGCTGAAAGCAACGGCAACATCGCGACCTCGGTGTTGCAGCAATCCGCAGGTACAGAGACTGGCGCAACGGCTGCTTTGCGCAACCTGCAAGACCTGAACGTCGGGGCCAATACGGCCAATGCTGTTTCGCAGCTGACCTCTGATACGCGAGGCAGCGCGACGAACTCCAGTCTGGCTATTGACGAGAACCGCCTCTTCGCGACCTCCAAAGGGAACACCGCGCAAAACGTCGTGATTGCCGACGCGACTGCAATTGCGGGGTCAACTGTTGGTACCGATTATTTTGCAGGATTTTTGGGCAATAATACGGATGGTTCAACGGCATCGTTTGCTCTTGCCAGCGATCAAACTCAACTAGGCACAACCAGTGCTACTGCAGAAATCGATGCGTTTTTGGTAATGCGGTTCACGTTAAATAATGGTGGCTTCCTGCGATCAGGCAGCGCATCGATTGACAACACGATTGTCCGCGCGGATTCTCTTGCGAACGACGCGGCTAATACTGTGTCTGTGGATGCCACTACCGATGCAAACAATGTCACCGCCGCGATCGCATCACGTCAGCAATCGTCTGGACCCAGCACGGCAATTGCAAGGACAGATGGGGTAAACGATGCATTGCGTATAGACATTCGCCGCGGTCTCGAAGACTCCAGCATGTCCGTGGACAATAGCGCTTTGGTCGCGACAGCCGGTAGTAATACGGTAGAAAACCGAGTTTCTTTCGAAGCAACATCACTTTCTGGTGCCGCCTTGGCAGCAAATTACGCTGATTTGGGTGCGGAGCTTGACGGCGAGAATGGCCTGTCATCGGCAGTTTCGGATGCGAGCATTGCTAACTTACAAGTAACTGGTGCAGGCGCTGCAGTGACAGCAATAGGAAACCTGTCTGCCGATGCTATTACACAGGACTCAAGTTTGTTGCGATCCAACGCAACGGTCAGTGACAGCGTAGTGCAAGCCAATGGCAAGGCCAACGAGGCCGTCAACGCCGTCAACATTCTGGTCAATGCTTCTACAACAGTATCTAGCGCAATTGCGAACGTGCAACAGAATACTGCAGACATTGATGTAGACAGCCTGTTTGCAGGGAAAATCAATATTGGTGCGACCCGGTCTATTGATGATATCAGCCTAGACCAGAGCAGGGTCAATGTTGACGACAACATCTCGACTGCGTCGGCCAATGCAAACATATCTACGTCAAATTTGGTGATCGAGGCGACATCAATCGATGGCCTTTCTGTAACTGGTGAGGCTGCATTCGTAGCATTGCCTCTCACTGCTTCAACAAATTCCAGTGTCCGGGCTGATAACGTGGTGGCTTCACAACAGACGACGGACAGTTTGATTTCTGCAAATACTGATATCAGCAATTTAGTGTTTGCTCGCGGTGATATTGCGCTGAGTGCAGCGTCAATCTCGGGCAATATCGGGCAATCATCGGCGTTTGCGAACCAGGCAATCAACGGTCTTGCTTTTGCAGCTGGGAGCGGCGTCAGCGGAACCTCGGCAGTTGCGAATGTGCAAACGGGTTCAGGGGGAGTGGATTCAACAACTGATCTCAGTTTTCTCTTCCGTCAGAACATCGAAGACACAAGTGTCGCCCCGCTCTCTATAGCATCGAGTGCGATCCTTATTAATGACAATCTCTCCATCTCAGGCGCGCGCGGCAATGATGCGACAAACACAATATTGGTTTCTGGTCCTTCGGTAATTGGCCGAGATAATCTCTCGGATTTGACTTTGCGTGATGGAGCAATTACCGGAATTTCCACGAACACATCTGATAACATTCTGGCAAACACACAAATGCAAACTGGGACGGACACAATTTCTTCAACGTCCAATATTACGGTAAATGCTGTAGTTGTTTCCAATGAAAACGGTGGTGATACAACTGTCGCTACTCCAAGTACTATTGATGCGACTGGCGTATCGATCTCTGACAACATCGCAGATTCGACATCTGGTGCTAACCAGGCGTTAAATAATCTCGTACTCAACTCAGATTCGTCGTTGGAGGCTGGTGCCGGATTGATCAGTACCCAAGACAGCGCAAATGACGTAACTTCTGATGTTCAGATTGTTACGCGTGCAGGAAACAATACCTTGGGTAATATCTCAAGCTCGTCCATAGCTCTCAACGGAAACGTCGGAGTGGCCCGTGCTAATGGTAACACCGCCGTGAACCGCATGTCGGCCTTATCGTCCACTGAGATTTCAGGGGCGTCGACCGCAGGCGGTGCAGATGCAACGTTGAGCACTGGTAGTGCGACTGTACTAAATGCATCGGCTGACTACGCCATGCTCAATAATCAGACAAATAGCGGTACTGTGACGGCGCAAGCGTCCACTGCGGGTGCTCAAACCATCCTGTCCAGTGCGACGGGCGGGACTGTTCTGAACAGCTCGTTAAGTTTGAGTGGAAACGCCCTTGTTGCTGATGCATCGTCCAATCGTGCGGATAACCGTATGACAGTCTCAGGGCGGGCACCGTCAGAAAACGTGACTGTTGTAACGGCAAATCGCCAGATTGCGTCCGGAGCTGTCACATCGCGGGTCGACACCTTCCGGGTGTCAAGCGTTTCAGCGGATATCACCAGCAGTACAGTCAGGATTGGTGGCAACCAATTCAACGCATCAGCCTCTGGCAACATCAGTAGCATGGGCCTGATCCGAAACTAACTGGAACGCTTACGGGCATCTGAAGGATCTTATGCCTCTCGTAAACCTCAGACAGCGGGCTGTACAAATTGGGCCCGCTGTTTGTAAAAATAGAACCTTTAAACGTTAAAAGAGAATAACACATGACACATCACACGAAACGAAATGGAAGCTTGGCCATCGCTCTGGGCGTAGCCCTGCTTGTCTCGCCAGTAGCACATGCGGCTGATCTGGACGGCAACTATGCATTGCGCGGCGTTGGGAGTGCATCATGCGCGGATTATACTGCTGCTTTGGCCGAGGACCCCACCCGCGCTCAAACCTTTGTTGGGTGGATGGCCGGGTACATCACGGCACGTAGCCGGACCGCCGACGAGACCTTTGATGTGTTGCCTTTGATTTCGGGGGCGGACGTCGCTGGGCTGCTGCGTGTCGTTTGTATCCAAAATAGTGATACGACTTTTGAAAACGCCATCGATGCTGCGATCACGCTGTTCGAGCCTGCACGCATCACAACAGATTCACCACTGCTGCAATTGAGCCATGCCGGGCAGACTATTGCCGTGCGTACGAGCACTTTAGCACAGGTACAGCAAGCGTTGGCAGACTTGGGGCTCTATTCATCTGCTGTCGATGGCGCCTACGGGACTGGTACGCAGCTTGCGATCAGCCAGTTTCAGACGTCGCGCAATCTGGCGGATACCGGACTACCGGATGCAGATACCATCGTCGCGCTTCTTCTTACAGATGAATAAACGACCATCACGCCTCATGCGCTTTCTGCGCCAGTGTGATCTCATGGAAACAAAAAATGTTTGAAAAAGCCGAAGTTCTAGATCGCGAAAAGCATGCGAGCCTCAGGTTCAAGCCTGTCACTGATTTTCGCTTCATGCGTTCCGTAATTGGCGGGCCTGTTGCCAGTTCTGAAATGCGAAAAGCAGCCCGCGAATATCCGATTGTGTTCCCGACTGTCGGGCGTCACTTGCCGTTGGCACAGTTTGGTGTCCACGAGAAGATGAATGCCTTCGTGGATGCGGACAACAAGTGGCTGGGCGAGTATATTCCTGCACATGTGCGCAGATATCCCTTTGTTCTGGGTGATAAAGGCAACGGGACAGACTTTTTTGTGATGGCGGATCTACGTGGTCTGTCGTCAGATAGTACTGCAGAAGCTTTGTTCGGCAAAAAGGATGCAGAGGGCGCCGCAGAGCAGGATGTCGTTGAGCGGGCGACTGAATTTCTTGTGAATTTTGAGCAAGAGTTGCTTGCGACGCAGGCCCTCGTTGAACCCCTATACGAGAAGGATGTCTTGGTTGCAAAAACAGTCACCCTCCAAAAGCCAGGCATGAACGATGCACGTGTATCGGGGTTTCAGATCGTCGACCGGGATCGGCTGCGCGCGCTGGATGATGTGACGATCGCTGCCTGGGAACGGTCTGGCCTGCTGGATCTGGTGTCGCTTCATCTTGCCAGTCAAGAAAACTGGGTTCGCTTGTTGCGTTAGGCCTTTCCAGTGCTGCCCGAAGTGCGTGTTTCCGACACTCATCGAAATCGTTTAGTTGAAAGAAAACAAATGACTGTCCAGAAGGCAAAACATACCACGACGTTGAGCCGTACGGCGCAACTGATGAGTTATGCCCGAAAGTTGGTGATGGCCTGAAGCGGGCGGCATATCATGGCGGTGTTCACACGCCGTCATTCACAAAAAGAAAGGATATGCCACCATGGCCAATTCTACTGTTGTACCATTCGAACTGCCATCGGAATTTTCACCGGATCCGCTGACGGAGGTGATCCAGAATGGCGCGAAGGCGCTTTTGCACACGGCGATCCAAGCTGAGGTGTCGTCCTTCATTGCAGAGCACGCACATCTTTTGGACGAGGCAGGTCGCCAGCGGCTTATGCGCCACGGGTTCTTACCCGAGCGCGAGGTGATGACCGGGATCGGGACGGTGCAGGTACGGGTGCCGCGCGTTCGTGACCGAGGTGCCAATGAAGATGGCAGCAAGATCAAGTATCGCTCGGCGTTGGTTCCACCCTATTTGCGCAAAGCGAAGTCGGTCGAAGAACTGCTGCCCTGGCTTTACTTGAAGGGCATCTCGACGAGGGACTTCGGCGAAGCGCTGGCGGCGCTTCTGGGCCCTGATGCCGAGGGGCTGTCCTCAATGCCTCGGGTACGTTTGCAACGGCGTCGAACCAGGTCAACAGCGGTGCTGTGACGGCACGCGCGAGCTTTGGTACGGATCCCGCTACGACGATTAGCAGCCTTGGCGTCCAAACGGCGGCGCTCAACAGCTCGACGGTTGATCTGTCGGGGAACCGTCTGGTGGCCGATGCGGTGTCGAACCGTGTGAACAACACGATCTCTGTCTCGGGCCGTTTATCGTCGACAAACGTAAGCACAGCGCTGACTACCCGTCAGGTGGCCTCAGGTGCAGTAACGTCACAGGTGGATTCGTTCTGTGTCGCGAGCACCAACGCTGCGCTCACGTCCAGCTCTGTCGGTCTGTCGGGTAACACCTTCAGCGCCTCAGCTGGTGGCAACAGTGCTGTATCACGTCTGATCCGCGACTAACGCGTAACGCGAGCTTGGCAGGAGCGGGCTTATGGCTCGCTCCTGCTTACAAGATGACGAGTGCTGAAACTGCTCCCACGCTCACTCGTCTGCCTGATAGGGGCGCACTGCTCTGCGCCCCTATCACCACCCAAATTTATGTGCCGCGCCGCCTCCCCAACGGGTCGCGTTTGCCACACCAGCTAACCAGGCGAGTACCGTACCTCCGAAGGTCAGCATTACAGAATGGCGGGTCTAAATCTTCTTGCCGCTATCATCATTTATTGGAATACAGACCAACTTGGTAAGGCTGTCGCACAGCGAAAACGTGCGGGGCTGAACTGCTCGCCAGAGCTTCTGGCGCATATCTCACCCCTCGGATGGGCTCATATCCTCATTACAGGCGAATATAGGTGGCCAAAACGTTGAGTGGAGAGCTTAGGGTGTCATTCTGCACTCAGCCGGAGCGGACCCCAAATACGGCCTGAGAGATGGCCGGGCGCTGCTTTGTTTGGGGGATAGAGGCGAAAAAAATATCCCAACACACTATGTTGACACCTCCTAAATTCACTCGGAAAATGGCAACGATCGCGTTCTTTTTCCACTATACGAACCGAACTGTTATAAATGAACACGATCGTTGCCATTCGTGTTGAGGCACTCTATATCAAACCATAATGACCATGATCGCGTTCATTATGGAGGCCGAGATGGCACGCTTCGATATCAATGACCCATCTTCTCTCGGGGTGGCGCTGAGGAAAACCCGCAAGTCTCTGAAGATTTCACAAGAAGATCTTTCGCTTCAGACCGGAATATCCCGCACAACCATTCGCGCCATCGAGCAAGGCAAGCAAACCGCGCATCTTGGGTTGGTTCTGCAACTCTGCCGTGATCTCGGTCTGATCCTTGTCGCGAATGCGCCTGATAGGGAGGAGCGTCATGACGGTTCTTGATGTCTATCTTGAGGCGGTAGATCGGCCGATCGGAAAGCTTTCTTCAGGGCCGGATGGCGAGATTTCGTTCAAATATGTGGTCGCCGAACTGCCGCATGCCATATCGGTATCATTGCCGGTGCAAGAGGAGCCCTTTGGCGATGTCGCCACACGAGGATTCTTTTCAAATCTCTTGTTCGAAAACGAGATGCGAGATCAGGTCATGCAGCGGCATGGCTTGTCTGAGCGCGACGTTGTCGGACTTCTTTTTCACCTCGGGACAGATTGTCCGGGATCTATCAGTTGTGTTCCCGAGGGCATGGGGCCGGGCAAGCGTCCTGGTGTAATATCTGAGGATTACGACCGATTGGAGGGATCTCCCTCTATTCCGCAGAATATGTCGAGCCCTTTGGGCCCGCTGGAAGTGTCGGGTGAGCTTGCGCGCATCAATCGGGCGCTCGCGCGGGGGACTGACGACCAAGATCGTGGCGCTGGTGAATGCGCTCGGCAACCTGGTGCGCTTCCTCCTTCTGCCCGGGCAAGCGCATGATATGAAAAGTGTCGCACCGCTGATCAAAGGCGTTTCTTTTGACGCACTGCTCGCGGACAAGGCGTTTGACGCGGACTGGCTGTTACAAGACCTCGACCAGCGCGGTGCAGCCGCCGTGATCCCGCCCAAAGCAAACCGCAAAATCCAGCGCGATTATGACGTGGAGGTCTACAAATGGCGGCATCTGGTGGAAAATTACTTCGCAAAGATCAAAGAGTTCAGAGGGATAGCCACAAGGTACGACAAAACCGATTGCAGCTACGCAGCGTGTTGGAACCTCGTAGGCGCACTCATAGCCTCAAGATAATTGTCCACAGGCCCTAATTCTGAAGGAAGTAGACGCGCAGCATCGTCTCCAGCAGCATCGGTGGGCGCCCGCCCTTCGGTCCTACTTCCGGATAATGCGGCGTGATCAGTCCCAGTAAACGCCACCAAGGCACCACTGCGTCTATCTCCGACAGGAACACCTCCCGCCGTGTCTGCTTCTTCTTCATCGCATCACGCAGGACCAGAAAGGCGGGTTGTTTAGGCATCTGAAGAGCTCCTCGCGGGGGATGCCCAAGCTTACCAGATCATATTGAAATAGGGAGGTTTTCAGACCTTTCCAAGTAAATGGTAGTTGACCTCGAAGTCAGGAATGCTACTTAGCCGAGTATGTCGACGAAATTGAAAAACAGTACAACTGAAGATCGTTTTAGCCAAGGTTCCGCGAACGGGGAGCAGAACCGCTCAAGCAGTATTGGTCGCCCTGGACCTGTTATTGCTATAGTTCTTTTGTGTGGCCCTATTGCCTTACTCGCGATTCCAGCCTTCTGGTGGGTCGGATACACTCTGCTTCAGGCATGGATGTTGACCACCTGCCTGCAACTTTTGGTCGCTCTGATCATCGTAGCAATTCGTTTCTACCGGTCATACGAGGATGACGACGAAGTTGGGCGTTCAGAAAAGGACAAGAACGCTCCAAGGTCGGAGTTGCATATCTGGAAATCCTATTCCCATCCAGACTTATACGGGCAGTTGGCACGTATTGCGCTGATCGCACAGGATTCCGTTCAATCTCATCAGATCGCCAGGGATCTCGCTCAAGAGGGTTACGAAATTCACCACACTACTGACATCGACGCCATGCTGGAAACAGTTCAGACTCGTCCTTTCGACTGGGATTTCATGATATTCGACCTTGATCTGTTTGATGATCTGGAATCCAGAGTGGATGAGTTGATCTCATTTCGAGAGAACTGCGCCAAGACTCCGGTGCTTCTTCTTTCTGGGTCAGTCAGCAAGGACGATCTCTCGGATCATCGCCGCGCAATCGGGGATGCTACCCTACGCAAGCCAGTTTTCCGCAACCGGTTGCTGGCTGCCGTCAACGCCATTAGGACGAACTAGTAAGCGCGATCGCTCGCTGGAGGGAACGAGCAGTTTGACAAAAGGCTGATTTCTAGTGCAATCGTCGCATTCATGGAATTCAGGCCGACCCCTGAATATGTTAATCTGGTCCTAATACGGACGTTTCCGCCGGTGGCGCAAACGGTCGAGCTTTGACCGTTGAGCCGCCGACAGAAGACTGAGCTGCCGCCCGAAATTCGGACACTGACGTAAGCTGCGATTTGTAGATCTGCTGATCTTCAACACGAAGGAGATCAGATATGTCGAAACGGAAGCAACATCACCCATAATTCAAAGCCAAGGTCGCGTTAGAGGCGTTGAAGGGCGAAGAGACGGTCAGCGAGTTGGCCAGTCGATTTGGGGTTCACCCAACGATGATCCATCAATGGAAGCGTGCCTTGCTTGAAGGCGCGTCAGGCGTATTTGAACGTGGCGGCCGGAAGGCACCGGAAGTTGATGAAGAGCAGGTCAAAGACCTCCATGCCAAGATCGGGGAGTTGGCCGTCGCCAACGATTTTTTGGCAAGAAAGCTCAAACCCTGGACCGGCAGGTGAGGCGCAAGATGATTGAGCCGAACCTTCCAGATCTGTCTGTCGGCAAGCAATGCGCGTTGCTGTCGATCTCGCGGTCGTCATTTTACTATGAGCCGAAGGGCGAGAGCGATGAACTGCGCACTCTTCACGGCGTCCCGGACCGCCGTAAACCCTTCGCTTCCCGCCTTTGTGACAGCCTGTGACAGCAAATGGACAGCATTATAGGTCGCCTCTGCGTCTGCGCAGGCATGACCCAAGTCCCCAAATCTGCGGTTCCACTCTGACACAAACTGGTTGTTCTCGGGAGAGTTGATCGTCGAGAAGTAAACGGAAGAAGATAGGTGACCTGAAGCGGCGGATCCGATAGCCGGCAACTCAGCCTCTGATAAACTGCAACTCGCCACTGGCATGTCGTTTGGTTGGTCAATGCCTGCAGCATTTGCAGCTTCGCGCAACGCTCGAAAAAACGCATAGCCTGATTTGCCAATGAGTGTGGTAAACACAAAATCTGGCCGGTCTGATACGATTTGCTGCGCCAATGCCATCATGTCGGTTTCGCCTACGGGAAAGTAGCGTTCACCAACAACTACGCCGCCAACCTCCATTAGTCTCTCGCGGAGAATGCGGTTATTTTCCCACGCCCAAACATAGTTGGATCCAACAAACCACCCACGATTGCCATGGTGCTCCAGCAAGTGCTTGGAAAGTGGCAGGATATGCTGGTTGGGTGCCGCTCCAGTGTAGACAACGTTTTCGCTGGTCTCGAACCCTTCGTAATGAGACGGATACCACAAAAGTCCATCGTGCTTTTCAAAAAACGGCAAGACTTCCTTTCTGCTCGAAGACGTGTAGCACCCGAAAATATGCGTTATCTTCTTTTCACAAAGCAGCTTTTGCGCAGCGGTCACATAAGACGCAGTTATGCCACCAGGATCGATAACAACAGGAACAAGTTTTGCAAGGGAACATGGATCTTCGTTTATTTCAGATATCGCAAGTTCAGCACCAGCACGCATCGACTCTCCCACCGCGCGGTAGCTCCCGCTGGTTGAAAAGAGAATTCCGATGTTTACGTCCATTTTCATCATCATACCCAAAAACAAAAAAACCCCCTCGGGCGATTTCCTGATCGCTCGGGGAGGCGGTGGTGCCGGCGCTCAATGGCGCATGATATCGTGGTCGTTGGATTGTCCTCACTGTTGAGGATATCTGATCCTCGGCCACTCAACCAAATTTTGTCAAGGAAATTTTAGAGTAAAAAGGTATATTAAAAAGAATGATTGGATTTGATTAATTTATATGCACATGCTGGCTTATTGACAGTCGGTGCCCCCTCCAGACGATGTCCCAATATGGTGTTATTGTGGATGGGATCGGCCCCAAGCGGGCGGACAAGATCACCGCCTGATGGGCTGATCAGAAGGTTCATCCCGTTGATGACGCAGCACTACGCGATGCTCCAGCGCAACCTGATCTACACCGGGGTGACCCGTGGGAAGAAGCTGGTGGTTCTGGTCGGCCAGAAGCGGGCCGTGGCCATCGCAGTCAAGAATATCCCAGGGCGGCGGCGTTGGTCGAAGTTGGATGAGTGGTTGCGTGATCCTGCGCAAAATTGCGCATGAAGCGCAGTTTTGCGCGCGATCGTTCCGCCTATCTCTATGAGAAGTAATGAAAATAATGATGGTGTCAAACCTCCCCTACTGGCACCCGTTGGGGCGTGTTTGACACCTCTTACGCGTCATCCGGAAGTGTTGCGATGATTGCTGGAGCTTTAGGATGCGCGGAGTCTTCGATCAGCGCCCGGATGTGCCCGACCCATTGCGGATGAGTGCGCGCAAGTTGGCCGAGCTGAATGATCGCGTCCTCGTCCGCGAAGAGGGCCAGCGCGTCCAGTCCTCTTTGTGAGGGCCGCGCTTTCAAACTGAGGAGAAGAGAGGAGCGGGCCTCTTGGTCTCCCACCTCTGCGAGCACGACAGCCGCCAGATACCGCACACCGATCTGCTGATCCGTGAGGAGCGTGCGAATCTCAAGCGGTTCGACCCCAGAGGGGGTGGCGATCCGCAGCGCAGCTACCCGCAGCGCCTCATCTCTGGAGAGAAGCCCAAATCGGACAAGATCAACCTTCAGCGGGTATGCGCATGCGGCAGCGGCCAGCAGAAGGTCCGCGTTCAAACCTTCGGGAACCCTGCCCCGACGCAGGATTTCCTCCAAGACGCCCCGCGCAAGAAGATCCCGTACGAGGCCCAGCACGACGCGCTGCTCTGGCAAAGCGCGCTCATGTCCAAATCCGAAAAACCGGTTCCAGACATGCATGGCGGCATCTTGCCAACCTGGTGGTTGCCGACGCACGATCACCTCGGCGAGCAACACGGTCTCAGTCAGCGTTGAGGTCCGAAACGCCTCAAGGAGTTTTGCGTCATCAAGGTTATCTGGATCAACTGATCTGGATGGAGCGGCCACCTCCGTGCCACGGGTGGTCACCTCAGACGGTGCTCTTATCGGCGCACTGAATAAATCGAGTTGTCTTGGGTCCGGGCGGGGCATGTCATGTCCTCAGGCGCATCGCCATCAAAAGAACACATGGAGAACACATATGTCTACTTGGAAACTCCCGAAGATCTGTTTTTAATCCTATCAGCGAAGTCTGGAAACGTGGACCCAGAGGTTATAGGAGATCAGCGATCATGGTGAAATTCGAAGAAATCTGGCGCGAGCAATGCGACGCTGCGGTTACGATCCTGTCCCAATACGGGGAACGCGACGCCCTTGACTATCTGGTCGGGGAGAAGCTCATGCATTTCACCTCGGCGGCCAGAACGCGACCAGAGTTCGCCGCGCAGCTCCCCTCATTCGTCGCACGTGTGCGTCAGATCTTTCCTCGTAAGGGGATGTTAACCTATCTTGCCGAGTTGGAAGCCAGTCTAACCGAAGAGAGCCATGAAGTGGATATGGATGATCTCTACCTTGGGTCTGCCGCGATTAGCGACCTGACCAGCCTGAAGCAGGTCGCAGACCTCCTGCGGGTGGAAACGCTCGGGACTGCGTGATCGCCTGAGGCGGCTCCAGCATCCGCCGGTATGGACCTCACTCGCCTTCGCAGTCTAGGTTAACTTCGGCCCAGATTGGGGGGATCCGGTCACCAACCTCAATCCCCAGCTCCGCCGCACGACCACCGTTCAGCTCAAGGGCCGCCCGAGCAGCGATCCCGGTCGGACCCGGAACCGGGGTGAGGTCATGCGGCTGTGCGTCATGTTTGATAAACCGAATGGTCCCAGTGTCGCCGATGAACAGCATATCTAACGGCATAAGCGTGTTCTTCATCCAGAGGGCGATCGCCCTGCCCGGAGGATAGACAAACAGCATCCCCGCGTCCGGAGCAAGGTCGGTCCGGTTCATCAGTCCGATCTCGCGTGTCTCAGGCGTTGTGGCGACCTCGACGGTAATAGGGACCTCACCCTGCTGGGTTTCGATCGCGAGAGATGTCACATTACATTTTGGCGTATCAGCGCTGGCGAAAGTAGGCGCGGCGCTTAAGATGACGGCGGTCAGAACCGCCCTGCGAAAAAGGTCTGTGATCATTATGTTACGCACTCCGGATCCTGCTGGCGCGGCAACAGTCGCGCACCACCCAGGGAATGGAAAGGGCCTCTCTGCCACGACAGTGGAGGCCCTTACGGCGCTTTCACGAGCGCTCCGGATCCTGTGCCTGACCAGCATCGCCGGTGCGGCGGGGGCCGATCCGGCTGACCTAACGCTCCCACCGGGTAACCGCATCGCAGGCCAAGACCTCGCCTGGTATGCGCAGGACTGGTGGCAGTGGGCCTTCTCCATGCCCACAGATCAGAGCCCGATCCGGGATGATAACGGCCGCCTATGCGGCGTGAATCAGAGCGGCCCGGTCTGGTATCTGGCGGGCGGGTTCGGCTCGGCACGGATCCACCGGGCCTGCGTCGTTCCGGCTGGGCGTTTCATCTTCTTCCCGATCATCAATACCGTCGTGACGACGGCGCCTGGACAGACCCGGACATGCGAGGAGGTGCGTGCCGAGGCTGCTCTGAACAATGATCGGTATGTCCATCTCATGGTCGAAATTGATGGGATCCGGATCCCTGATCTCCAGCATACCCGGATCGCGCCGACGACCTGTTTCGATCTCGCTGGACGGGCACCCTCGGTCGTGGAACCGAGGCCGTTCTATCCGAGCGCCACAGATGGATTCTGGGTCCTGTTGGCCCCCCTGTCCCCGGGCGATCATCGCATCGAGTTTCGAGCATTCTACACCAATCCTGGCACTGCCGGAGGGGATGCGGTCCAGAACATTTTTTATGACATTCGTATTCAGCGCGCGCCCTGAACTAAAGCCCCTAGAGCGCATACCCGCGGCGGCGCTTCTCTTTCGCTAGATCCATCAGCGCGTTTACTGCCATGCCCTCATCCGGATAGGTATCTATCATCTGGCGGCCGCGGGTTCCGATCCGGCCCCATACGCGGATCAATGATGCGCAGCCAAAAAGATCGCGATGGACGGACATTTTGTAGAAACGGCGGGCATTCCGGTCAGGATCAATCCGCCGCAGGTGCAGATCGGTCGGGAAAACCTCAAATTGGCCGCCGCAGTCCGGCATGATGCACCTCATCTCTATTCGCAGATAATATCAGGTGGTTCGCGGTCGATCCAGCACTTCATTAAGGAAGACCGTGCGGTTTCAGACCCGATGAGCGCGCTCAAGTTGGGCGCACATCCTTCTCACAGGCAAAGATCAGGGAGAAGGCCTTGTGATACGATCTCGCCCTCCTACCGGTATCCACCTCCATAAGAGCTCTTGGCGAGGCGGATCGTTCGGGTGGGCGCTAATGGACACCGCAGATCGCAAGGTCCGCAACAAACGATCCGCCAACCAATTGGTGAGCTCCTCCCCAAGCCCACCCACTGGTAATCACAAATATGTGATGCAGCCTCTAGAAGTCAAATAAGCCATGTCAGAGCCACGACTGACATCTGCTTTTTCCATGTAGCAGAAGATCAATCATAACCCCGCTGCGCCTTCTGCATCTGGATGTCGAACCTGGCGTCTTTCGCGGCGGCTTCGGTGTCGTACCAGTCGACCCGGATCTTCCCGGGCTGGCCGATCCGGCCCCATTCCCGGACGAGGGACCAGTCTCCGAAGAGGCCCGGCATGATCTCCATCCGGTAGTAGCGATAGGTGTTGTCCGAGACATCGATCAGCGTCAGGTCCATCCCTACCCCCACATCCGTGTTCACAAGGTACGCGAAGCGCGTAAGCGCGAGCGGGGCAACCCGGCGCGCAACAGGCAGGACAAGCAGTCGCCAACCGCGCAGCTAGGCGTTCAGCCAAACGACCGATAGTCTCCATCCGGCGGGCGTTCAAGTGGGCGCGCATGTCAGTTTGCAGAAATGCACTTCCTTGGACCGACAGATGCGCCGCGCGGGCGACTGCTTCATCAACAGCAGCGCGATCCTGCAAACCTTTGGCTAAAGTTGGCGCACCATCGCCCGTCGCAGCCACGATCACCGCAGTTTGTGGGAAATCTATCCGTTTTAGAAAAGCTGTCACCTCGTCCCCTGAACAGACGGTCGCGTTATCGTAGCACGGCGTGTTATCAGTCAGTCTTTCAACGACTTTTTGTCCAGTTTCCGAATTGTACCAAAGGAGCACTTCCCTGCCGATGGGCAGAAAATGGATGAAAGGATGCGCCCCATAGGCGCCCTCGCTGGCCATTCCGCACGATAGGCCTGTGGCTGCGATTGCAGCATGTGCCTTCGCGCGGGCCGCCTCCTCCATCGTGCCCGCACGCGGGATCTCAGGTGTAAATGTCCCGAACCGATCAGTGTCTAGCCCAATAGGGACGACCAGCGTGATCCCTATACGGGCCAGCGGCGGCGCTATTGCCGCTGCTTTGCCATGCATAGTGCCGAGCGCGGCGCAATCAGGCAGGGTCATGTTGCGCCGCGTTGATATTCATTGATTTCCCAGACTAACCTAGAGTGATCCTGAACTCCGGTGTACGATCAAACCTAGTCGTTGGTTGGGGTCCGGAACTTGTTTTTAGGCGTAAAGCCGGACGGCGTGACATCACGCGGGTTGCGCACCCACACAGTCTGGTTCGGGTGCAACCCTGCGCCACGAATGGCCGGGACGGCCATGTGCCGCGCGCGTTGCAGCAGTCGTGTGTCGGCCACACCCAAGCTGGGATGGAACCCGCCGTTGTCAGCGACAACCTTGTCCCAGAGCGCCTTGCGCGTTTGCAGGATGGCCGGATCGTTCAACGGCATGCAGTTGATTTCGTTGGTGTTCAGATCGACGAGGATTTCATCGCCATCTGCGACCAGCGCGATCGGGCCGCCCAAAGCGGCCTCAGGACCGACATGGCCGATCACCAATCCTATCGAGCCGCCCGAAAAGCGTGCATCCGTCATCAGCGCGATGACGATGCCGCGTTCACGGCACAGCGTCGTGATCCGCGCAGTTGGGTCCAGCATTTCGGGCATTCCAGGGGCGCCGCTTGGTCCCTCGTAGCGCACGATGATCATATCGTTATCCTCGAACGCTTCTGGTGTCTGGTCCAGCATGTCCAGAAGTGCCTGCTGTCCGTCAAAGACACGCGCCTTGCCGCGGAACAGGTTGTTTTCCAATCCACCCTCGACGCCAGCCAGCTTGAGAATGGCTGAAAACTCAGGCGACAGGTTCCCGCCAAGCATGCGCAACCCGCCCGTCGGCTTGAACGGAGCTTCGACGGGATAGATGACCTCGCCGTCGGCCCACTTGGCGCCCAGACGCGCGACCTGTTCGGCCAATGTCTCGCCCGTGCAGGTCAGGGCATCGCCGTTCAGCAGACCTGCCTCCAGCAGTTCGCGCACGATGATCTGCACGCCACCCACTTGGTCGATATCCACCATGGAATACCGGCCGTAGGGCCGCGCATTGGTAAGCACGGGGACAACGTACTGCGACAGGTGATTGAATTCCTGCGGCGTGATGATGTCTTTCCAGAAATCATCGAAACCGGCGGCGCGCGCGATCTCGGGCGCATGCAGAAGCGCGTTGGTCGATCCGCCGATGGCCATGGCGACGATCGTTGCGTTGCGCAAGCTGTCACGCCCGACGATATCGCGGGGCTTGAGATCGGCTTCGATCATCCGGGCCAGCAGCGTGACCAGTTCATCGGGAAACTCTGTCAACCGGCGCGGGTCGTCTGACGGGGGGGCCACCATGTGCAGGGGCTGCATACCCAGAACACCGATGAAGGTCTGCATGGTGTTATAGGTGAACATGCCCCCGCAGCTGCCGAAACCGGGGCACGCATGGCAGGCGATATGATGGCGATATTCCGGGTCCGGGTGACCGGCGGCCTGAAAGGCAGTGACGATATCGAGCTTCTCGCCGGTGGTCGGATCAGTACCGGGATGGATCGGCCCATCCGACATGATGATCGATGGCAGGTTGTGTTCCAACATGGCCGCAAGCGTGCCGACAGGTGGCTTATCGCAGGCCACTACAGCGATCGTGCCCGCAAGGCCCGTCGCACTGAAATGTTCACATAACGCATCCTGCGTCACCTCGCGTCCGATCAGCGAATAGCGCATTTCCGGTGTACCGTTGCGCATGCCGTCCGAGGTCGCGATGGTAAACTCCGGCTGCACCAGCCGAAACTTAAGCTGTTCTGGCCCAGTCCCGATGCGCGATCGGAGCGCTTGGTGGATCGCCTCGACCTTGGCCGCGACACCCAGATAACACTGGCTGTCGCCCTTGGTGCCGACCACGCCCACTGACGGTTCATGGATCAGCGTCGGATCGGTCCCAATCTCACGGGCAAGACCAATCGTTTGGGTGGATCGGCCAGGATGGCGGTCGATCAGGACGGCTTTTGGGTTGGTCAATCTGGTTTCTTTCTTGTTGCTAGCGCAAAGGCGTCACGTGTGATGGGGACGGATAAAGCATCCCCGGTGGATATAAAATTTGATACTCGCCGCGGCCATATAAATGTTTAACCCGAATTATTCGTGAAGTGCTGGTGAGGGTGGCGTAACCTTCTGAAAGGCTGTATTTTTTGGTTGTTCCGACCGAAAACTTCAGTTTCGAAAGCAGGCCCCCTCACCATGAAACAACCTATCTCCACCGCACCAGTTTTGTCACCTGTGAATGGCAAGCCAGTCCTACTTAATTTTGACGGCGCGGAGATGAGTTCGGACGCGGGTTTGGCACTCTTACGCGAGGTTGAGCGCCGCCATGATCTTGCAGGTCTGTTGGCGTCCTGCCTTACGGACCAACGCGACCCAGGCAAGGTCAGGCACAGCTTTGACGACATCATCCGGTTCCGCATGATGATGATTGCCGCTGGGTATGAGGATGGCAACGATGCGACTGATCTGCGGCATGATCCATCGTTCAAGATTGCGCTGGAGCGCAAACCGCAGACGGGTGCTGTGCTCTGCTCGCAGCCGACAATCTCCCGGATGGAAAACCTGCCCGGAATGCGTGATCTGATCCGGATGGGGCGGGCGATGGTCCGCTTTTACTGCCGGTCCTTCGCGCGTGTGCCCGGGCAGATCGTGCTGGACATCGACGATACTTTTGACACGGTCCATGGGCATCAGCAGTTACGCCTGTTCAATTCTTACTATGACGAATACGGCTTCCAGCCCATTGTCGTTTTTGATGGGGACGGACGGTTGGTCGGTGCGCTGCTGCGTCCGGCCCGTCGGCCGAAAGGGGCAGAGAGTGCCGCACATCTGCGCCGCTTGATCCGGGAGATCCGCAAGTACTGGCCCAAGACCAAGATCCTGCTACGTGCGGACAGCCATTACTGCACGCCAGAGGTACTGGACCTTCTGTAACAGGGTGGTCGAGGTCAAGAGAAATTTTCAACACGAAGCCAATGGCCGAACGGTTAAGTTGGCCACCACGTTCTGCGTCATCGGTGTTGTGAGTTATGGGTAAACGCGTTGCTTGATACGCTGGCGACCGAGTATTGTCCCGCATCGGGATCCTGCTTCTGTTCGTAGTCAGCGCTGCGGCTGCCACATCATGCCAAGTCCAAGAGCGGTTCCCGCGTGCCTATCTGTGTGGCGCACTCAGGCAGATTGTCTGGTGACTAGGTCCAAACGGCATCATCGGGGACCGCGTCCCGGGTTGGGACTTCGGTGAACCAGCGCCATCGGGCGCGGCCAAATCTCCTATATTTCAATCTGGTTTTGGGCGTGCATCAAGGAGTTCCTATGCAGCAGCTGCGGCTTCTTCCCGGGTGAAGCGGAAGTCCGTGCCGTCCTTCCACATACGGTGCAGAACCACCCCGATCCGTCGGGCGACCGCGACAGTAGCGCGCTTCTTCCCGCGTCGTTTGGCTACATTCAATGCCCATGCGGTCAACGTAAGTGATTTTGTTCATTTGCATTCTCCTTTCGAACTACTCCGTATTCGTCAGGAAACCACACTTGCGGCCTGCGCGCCGCAAAACGCTCATCTGGTCTAAGCGTAACGAAACGATTCTATGTGATTGACAGCAAAAGGTTTCTCCCAGCATCGTCCCGATGCGTACATCACAAACGAGGGTTTTAGATCGTGCGAGCCCGTTCCCTGTCAACCTAGTATCTAAGGATGTATAGCTAAGTATAGTTTTTTATGTTATACAAGCTTATACTTAGTTAGATATATCTATAATTTGGAGTATTAGGATGGACCCCTACCGTAATCCATTTGCCCCCGGAGCAGGAAGCAGGCCTCCTGAATTGGCAGGGCGTGATCACATCCTGGAAGCCGCTAAGATCGCATGTGGCCGCGCCTTGCTGGGGCGCAATCCGCGATCCATGATGCTTCTGGGATTGCGGGGAACAGGCAAGACAGTCTTACTGAATGAGATTGGTCGCATTGCAGAAGAGCAAGGCTATTTCATCTCAAAAATAGAGGCCCCAGAACACCAAAGCCTCGCGCGACTTCTTTATCCAGAAATGCGTAAGGTTTTACGCGCACTATCATCAATAGAATCTGCAAAACAACTTGCACAACTTGGCCTCAAAGGCCTTCGCGGCTTCGCGTCGATATTCAAGATCGAGGTGGCTGGCGCGGAAATTGGCGTCGAACCCGAACCTGGGCTCGCCGATAGCGGTGACATTCAATTCGATCTCCCAGACCTCTTCACAGCCATTGGGAAAGCAGCAAAAGCTGGGGGCAGGGGTTGGGTGCTACTGATCGACGAGGTGCAATATCTATCTGAAGCAGACCTATCCGCTCTCATCGTATCAATTCACCGAATGTCACAAGAGGGTTTGCCCGTGATTATGGTTGGCGGAGGTCTTCCACAGATTGCCCGCCTTGCTGGTGAGGCCAAATCCTACTCTGAAAGACTCTTCCTCTATCCAGGTGTCGGCGCGCTCGACCCAGCATCCGCAAGAAAAGCGGTGGAAAAGCCTATCGTCGAGGAAGATGCCGCTATCTCACCTGATGCTCTCACACGGATAGTGACAAAAACACAGGGCTATCCTTTTTTTCTGCAGGAGTGGTCATCTAAGGCCTGGGACAATGCCGAAGGCCCTGAGATCACTATACATGATGTAGACAATGCCTATACCGAAACCCTCGCATCACTCGACGACGGCTTCTTTCGAGTGCGCCTCGATAGGCTGACGCCAAAGGAAACAGAATTTGTAACAGTCATGGCCTCACTTGGGGATGGTCCTTATGCCATGAGCGATGTTGCGAAGGCTTTGGATAAAAAACTGTCTTCGCTTGGTCCGGTGCGCGCAAACACTATCTCGAAAGGGATGATTTACAGCACTGAGCACGGTTTTCTTGACTTTTCAGTTCCGCTTTTTGCGGAATTCATGCGCCGTCAAGCGTAGGCTTTCCAAGCCAGTAGTGATCAGCTTAAAGCTGCCAAAAACAACCGTTTTGGCCGATAGGCTGTGGCAGTAGGTTTTGTCCAACAGCGTTCATTCGTGCCGCGCTCGACGAATGTTATGCGCAAAGGTATCGCGGGTTTGAGCTATGTCCTTGGCTTGAGCCGTAATGCGCGCCTTCAGGAGGAGGTTCGGGCTCTGGAGGCCTCGACGGCAGCCCGTTACGCCCGCAACAGTGGACACAAGGTCAGACGGTTCAAGACCTTCAGCTATGCGGCAGGCTCCTGGTCCAAACCCCGCCGCGTGGTCGCCCGCGTCGAGGTCGGTTCTCGGGGGCGCGACCCGAATGGCATTCTTTGTGAGTTGATCGACCGTTCGATGTGTGTGTCGTTGCCCTTGGCACGCTGTGCGGCGTGTCTACGGGGTCGCGCTGTGAGGCGCGCCCCAAGATATCTGACAAAGAAAGGGCACGACATGGTGATGGAAACTTATATCGGATTGGATGTCTCTCTCGCAAGCACTGCGATCTGCACGGTGAGCGCGCAGGGCAAGATCGTCAAGGAAACGACCGCAGTCAGTGAACCGGAGGACCTTATTGCGACGCTGAAGGCGATGCCGGGTGACGTTGTTGCGGTTGGTCTAGAAGCCGGCCCCCTCTCGCAATGGCTTTATCGACACCTGTACCTGGACAACGACGGCGCGGGATTTGTCACGACGCGCAAACTGTTTGAATCCGCGCAAACATCGTCCAAACTTGCGGACATGCGCAGCTACTATGAGGGATATGATGATCTCAACGCGTGGCTGCTTGGTCAAAAGCTGTAAGCACACATTACTGGGTCTTCGTCTCCCAGCCCGATGGCGGCTTCGAGGAAGCGCTGCACACGGCGGCGCATTTCATGGAACAAGTCTTTTTCACAGAGCAGAAAAGCGTCCCCGCATTGGTGTTTTATCATCACGGCACATCCTGCGGCTTGGCCGGGGCATCCGCTTGTGTCGGGGCGGTTATTTGGGATGGATACGCCAAGCGCTTCGTCGGGACAGGCTTGAACTAACTACCGATTATTCGTGCCCATATACCCCTAGGTTGTCGTTCAGCGGGTTTCTCACGCTGATCTGTCAGAAGCGCTGTGAGCTGGCGACGCTCTGACTTCTCGTCACTCAACATCTGCTGCAGACTCTCAATACGGTCCATCAGTTGTTCACGCTCACGGATGCGCTCAAGCTCTGCTGTTGCAATCTGCTGACGCAGCGCTTCAACTTCCGCCGATATGACGCTGTTTCCATTGTGTTTTTGCGGTATTTCTAATTGTTCACAATCCTGTGTTTCCGTTTTCTTTGGAAACACCCGAAGAACCTCGGAAGGGTCTAGCTGAAATCCTGCCTTCGTCTTTGCGTGAACGCTCATTTTACCAGATTTTATTGCCTTAGAAAGGGCCCCCTTGGACCAACCGCACATCTCTGCCGCCTGACCCAGCGTAAGATATGTGCTGCTTCCCATGATGTTTCCAATTGTTCATTATCGCTGTTTTTATGGGGCACCTCTAAAAATTGCTCATGGCTTTGCACTGCAGTATCGTGAGGGAATGAATTGGCAGTGGGGATGCAATGATGGCGCAGATGGGTTTCTTCGACCTTTCGGACCGTTACGCGAGCTTGGACGCCAAGAAGGACCCGCTGGTCGAGATCGATGCGGTCGTGCCGTGGGAGGAGTTTCGCTCGGCTCTTGAGCGGGTCTGGCGTAAGCCAGAGACGGATCGCAAGTCTCGGGCCAGGCGCAAGCCGATGACGCAGTGCTGATGTTCAAGACGCTGATCCTGAGCGCGCTTTACAACCTTTCCGACGATCAGATCGAGTATCAGATCCGCGACAGACTTTCCTTCATGCGATTTCTGGGGCTTGGCCTGGGGGATCGTGTTCCCGATGCCAAGACGGTTTGGCTTTACCGCGATGCGCTGGCGCAAGCAGGTAAGGTGGAGGAGCTATTCCAGCTGTTCGACAGTCATCTCAATCGACAGGGCTACATCGCCCGCGGCGGGCAGATCCTGGATGCTTCCATCGTGCCGGTGCCACGTAACCACAATACGCGCGACGAGAACAAGACCATCAAGAATGGCGAGGTGCCCGAAGATTGGTCAGACAAGCCAGCCAAGCGTAGCCAGAAGGATACTGATGCGCGCTGGACGAAGAAACATGGCAAGAGCCATTATGGCTACAAAAACCACGTGAATGTGGATCGCAAGCATAAGCTGGTCCGGCGCTATCACGTCAGCGACGCTGCCCTGCACGACAGTCAGGCGGTGGATCATCTGCTGATGCGTGGCAACACCGGTTCGGGCGTGTGGGCGGATGCGGCGTATCGATCCGAGGAGATGGAAAGCAAGCTGCGAGACCGCAAACTTAAGAGCCAAATCCACCGCAAGGGCAAGCGGGGCAAGCCACTGACCGAACAGGCCAAGGGAAGTAACCGGACGAAATCCACTGTTCGGGTGCGTGTGAAACATGTCTTCGGCGCACAAACCAACGACATGGGCGGCACGCTGGTGCGCACGATCGGCTTGGCACGCGCCAAAGCAAAGATCGGGATGAAGAACATCGCCTACAACATGCGCCGCCTCTGCCAACTGCGTCGCATCAATCCAAATCCGGCGTAAAAAACCGGACCAGCAAAGTCGCAGATCATGCTGCGCATCCCGAAAACCGCCCTGAACTAGGGTCTGCAAAGTGAAACAGTCCGTGATTCACCAGACCTGACACAAAAACTCAGCAGTTAACCCATTCCAAACCCGCTACAGGCTGACTCACTTACTTCATCGTCGCGAAATCAGTCAAAAATCGAGGTGCCCTATGGTGTCTACGATACACGAGAATAGGGCAGGGGGGAATTCAGTTGAAATCGTATCTCATTTGAGATACGATTACTATAGGAGGATATTCATATGCCCGCACAAACTTCGATGCTCCACGTCCGCGTGGACGACCAACTCAAAGCTCAAGCCACTGATGCACTCGCTGGTGTCGGCCTGACACTCTCTGATGCCGTGCGCATCCTATTGACCCGCGTTGCAACGGAAGGTGGCTTGCCTGCTGGTCTTACGGCCGATCCTGATGCCTATAACGCATGGTTTCGCGCCAAGGTGCAGGAAGCTCTGGATGATCCGCGCCCCGTCGTTCCACATGCCCAGGTGATGCAGAACGCGCAGGCACTGATCGACCAGAAACGCCGTGCTCAATCTTGAATGGAAGGCCACAGCAATCGCCGACCTACTGGCGATTGTAGATTACATTTCCGACGACAATCCAGACGCGGCCCAAGCCCTCAAAGATGAGATTGAGGCTAAAACCTCACGCCTGCCCGATAACCCGCAACTCTACCGCGTGGGGCGCGTCAATGACACACGCGAGATGGTCGTCCGGCCCAACTATATCGTAATCTATACCGAGGATGCCATTACTGTAACGATCCTGCGCGTGCTTCACGCAGCCCAGCAATGGCCTGAAACATAATTGGGCGGTTCACTTCAACATACTCTGCGCCCACCGCAGCAATTTATAACAGAAATATTAATGAGAACGACAAAACGCCTCGCCGTCCTGACGAGCATTATTTTAATTTTGGCAAGCTGTGAAACACCGGCTCCGACAGCGCCTCAGCAACAGACGTCCGCAAACGCTGCAGCGGACAGGATGACACCCCTTAAGTATAATGAAATTCTACGACTTCTTGCCGGAAACACGCACTCGTCTCCAAATGAACCGGGAAACGATCAATTTGCCAGACCAGTAACCTTCGTTCGCTCCGATCTCAAAAAGGCTTACCGCTTCTACCCGAACTGGCAGGATGGCAGCCGACCCTACGAAGTCGGCAAGTACTTTCGGCAGGTCCTAAGCAGCGCAACGACAAAAGATGGTATCGTCCATCGGAATGTCGACGCATTTTGCTTACAAGACGAGATGGAACTTCGTCCGCGCTATTGCTATCCTGTTTTCACAAGCGGCGGGAGATACTTCATGGGTTCTAGTGGAGAAGCTCAACTTGTTATTGAGAATGGATTTGATGCGTTTTTAAACCAAGCCGTTCCACAGGCTGTCAAAAGCAATGACAATATCATGCTAAGACTTTTCGCGGCCGATTTTGGTATCAAACGGCCATCGCTGGTGGCGACCTACCAAGCTTCCGCATCGCAAGAGAGAGCACGGCTGCGCGCCGAGCTACAAGCGCGAGAAGCTAAGATTAGGGCGCAACGCGCTGCGGAAACAGCAGAGCGCAGAGCAGCATCCCAGCGGGCTGAGGCTGAATGTCAGCGAGACTTTGGCAAGTCTTGCGCGGCGGCTGGCATGGATATGTTTGGTAGCATGCTGGGTGCCGGTCTAAGCGCCATCGGCGCGAGCGGATCGCCCAGTTCAGGTGGCTCAGTCAGCATGCCAGATGTAGAGGGCACCTATGAATTGGTTTGTCGTGAACGCAACCTGATGGATGTTGATAATTTCCGCCGGGGAACGAAACAGAGCTGCCGTGGAGAAATCGGCCAATGCCAGACGCAGTTTCGGGAACAGATCGAAAGCCGTTATGGTAGTTTGAATGAAGCTTGCAAAAGCCAGTTTGGATCAACCTACTCCTATGAGGAGATCGACTACGATTTGTGACCAACGCTACCGGTGATCGTCACATTTAGGATCATGGGCCCGGCGACTGTTGGGCCCATTTTCATTAAGTAGTTTAACCCGAACAAGTCCCAAGGTTCTGAATTTTCGGTCCCTTCGCGATTTGTGTGGGTTTGACGGGTCTGGTGTCGTTTTGGGCAGCACCAGATGTTGTGTTCGCGACGTGAGGCGCGTCCGGCGCGGAGACTGTAAATATCGCAGCGCCGGACGCGCCGTATCTGTTGGCGACAGCGATGTACTTTGGCAGAATAGTGTTCCCGGATGCCAGCGGATGGAGGGGTACCATGGGGCCCGAGACGAGCTTGTTCACAATGGCGCTTGGCCTGCAGGCGCCCTGGAGCGTCACGGACGTACGCTTCGATATCAAGGCAAAGGAGATCCACTTCGAGGTCCGCTTCAAGCCCGGCAGCCGGTTTGCCTGCCCTTCCTGCGGCGCGGCTGATCAGCCGGTCCATGACACGCGGCCCCGGACTTGGGAGCATTTGCGCTTCTTCGAGCACAAGGCTTTCATCCACGCCTCCGTTCCCCGCACTGCCTGTAGCGCATGCGGCAAGACCGGGCAGGTCCCGGTTCCCTGGGCACGCAGTGGCAGCGGGTTCAGCCAGTTGTTCGACGCCTTCGTGATTGCCCTAGCCCGAGAGATGCCGGTGAAGACCATCGCCGATCTTCTCGAGGTCGGCGACGACAGAATATGGCGCGTGCTTGATCACTACGTCCCGGCGGCGCGCGAATTGGAGGATTTCAGCGACGTGACGGCTGTCGGTATCGACGAGACAGCAGCGCGGCGCGGTCACAATTACATTACCCTGTTCCATGATCTTGAGGCGGGCAGACTGCTCTTTGCCTGTGAGGGCCGCGACGCGGGCACGGTCAAGACCTTCGCCGAAGACCTCCGCGCTCATGGTGGCGATCCGGACGCCATCACTGCCGCCTGCATCGACATGAGCCGTGCCTATATTGCCGGCGTCGGTCGGCATCTGCCGAACGCGGCCATCACCTTCGACCGTTTCCACGTCATCCAGCTGGCTAATGCCGCGCTGGAAGAGGTCCGGCGTGCCGAGGTGCGCGTAGAGTCGGCCCTCAAGCACAGCCGGTGGATGTGGCTCAAGGATAAGCACAGCTGGACCAAACGACAGATCGCACAACACCATGACCTGTCGCGCATGCACCTGATGAACTTCGTCCCCAAGCAGCTTACCTGCCGGGCGCGGAAGATCGGAGGCTGCCAAAACTGCCAATCTGACGATCTCACCGCATCGCTGCTTCTGACGACTTCCAAAGCCCCTCATTCCGATACTCTTCAGGAAAAGATCCAGGTCCGCACCCGTCACATCATCACCCATTCGCGCACTCCCGACGCGGAACGACATCTCATGAGAGACGTCATCGAGCATCACGGGATCTATGTCATACGCAGGTGCCAGGACTGGACGACGTCCTGTATAGAGAAATGCGTGGTTCTTGGCATGATTATCGGAATTTCCCAAAAGTATGTTTGCGACCGTGATCTCGAAGAAGGCAAGCCGCGCTACCCCCGGAAGCTGGGTCAGATCAAGAAGGCTCCCGACGACCTCGGCTGAAAACGCCCGAGGAGGTATGCCATTTCGCTCGTATTTTAGTGATGGCCCCAACCCGAGCGCTTGGCAAAAGTCTTCCTGATGGATGCGGTGGATGTGACCTCTATCAAGATGTCTATCAAAGCGCTCAACCAAAAGCCCCTGAAGAGAGCTCTGTCCAATTACACATGTCTTTGCAACACGGTGTCCCTGAATCATCGACATCATTAAAGTGGCCAGATGCTCCCTTTGGACCGAGGTCATCTGACCGGCTCGCGGAACCTTGAGGATGTGGGTCGTCGGCGCTCCGCTGCCAGGCTTGGGGAGTCCGAGTCGCCCGTCCTCGAGGCGCGTCAAGGACGATCTTCCCCTGAACTTCGTCCCGTTTTCCGGACATTTTGCTTATTGACCTTACGCGGCCATTTTCCAAGTCATATCTTCGAAAGCCTGTTTTGGCGTTTTGTAGCCGACGCCTGAATGACGGCGCTGGCGGTTGTAGAAGACCTCAATGTATTCGAAGATGGCGGCCTTGGCCTCAGCGT
>Ga0306910_1000188_pt1 | contig 36381 bp, 42 predicted proteins | sample AntRauMFilla2698_FD_190438 | JGI IMG/M metagenome (GOLD analysis project Ga0306910, IMG submission 190438) | Saline lake microbial communities from Rauer Islands, Antarctica - Metagenome Filla 2 #698 (v2) (version 2) | ecosystem: Environmental > Aquatic > Non-marine Saline and Alkaline > Saline ... | reverse complement strand
TTTGGAATCAGGCAAAACCGAGCAACAGTACAGTAATACCTATTAGCCAAGGACGAAAAGGCTCAACCCAGGAAAACGTGGAACTCACTCGCCCAATGCCAGCCATAAAAGCAGCTACCGGAGTGATACAGCACAGCGAGGCCACAAAGGCAGTTAATAATCCGGCTCCTATTCATTTCGGATCGGAGTTATTTGAGTTTTTATTTTTCATGCGGCTAATACTCTTAAAAGATTATTGTTTTTGATTTGTTCGAGGTTAAGTAGTAGTACACTTTCGAACTGAGCATTCAGGGAGTAAAAGATAACTTGTCCGTCCCGCTTGGTTTTCACAATCCCGCCATCTTTTAGCTTTCGTAAATGCTGGGAAATAGCAGGAATACTCATATCAAGAATATCGCCTAAATCACATGGACAAAGCTGTTCTTCCTTGCTGAGCAGATAAAGTATTTTTAGGCGAACATCATTAGCTGTTAGTTTAAGGATGCCGGTCAATCGGTCAATGGATCCTTCTACTTCATTCAGAGATTCAATACACCGGTTGATCTGATTCAGGTCGGCGACCTCACGAATACATTCATGCTTGCTCATTATTTATTGATTCTTGATCTTTGTCGGCTGTTGCACTTATCACTTGAACACAGCTTTAGGCAAATACTTAAATAATTGAACTACAAAAGGTAAAGCCTCAAATGAACTTGAGGCTTTTTTCAAGTCCATAAATGACGACTTATTACTTAATTATCAGTCAGCGAGACGTTTTCAAACATCAGGTGTAAAAACCCGTGTTTTGTTCCTACAACAGGAGATAGGTTTCCTTGTGTATCTTGCGGAGGTAGGATAATATGGGTTTCTAAAGAACTAGGATCAGACTCGTTCGTTTCAACAGCCGTTATCAATGTCAGATCATCCTTCCGTACACGAGAACCTATCATGATGTGAATAAGCCTGTCGGTGTCCAAGACATCTCCTTGTATATTTTTAAGATCGGCTATACCCCATAGGGTGATATTAGCTGTAAGTTTTGGCATTAGATTCGTGCCGATGCCGCTATTTCCGTGCATTGTCTTGTCAAAGCCAACACCACCAAAAAAGGTATGGTCACCTGCCCCCTGTTCTTTGTGGATTATAATGATGTTATCAATGATAAACCCTGTGCCGTCAAGACGTTCATATTGAATGGATACATCTTCAACTGCATCTTCCGATTGTGGTGAATCCTCGTCGTTAACATCGAGAACCGACAGTGAATACGCACCGGCACCCAAAGCCACCCGATTGGAAAACGGTGTGGGACTCATCTGGGGATTAATAACAGCAGGACCCGGGAGTATTTCATAAGCTAAGGAGCGGTCGCGGCTGAGTTGTTCAAGATTTACCTCTTCAAACATCATATGGAGAAAACCGTGCGCGGTTCCTGGAACTGGACTCATATTGCCTTCTGTATCAAGAGGAGGTAGTATGATATGAGTCTCTGCTTTGCGAAAATTGTAATCGGAAGAATCCACTTCTGCCGAAGCTATCATCATTAAGTTTTCATCTCGCACGCGTGTAGCCGTCATAAAGTGAATTAACCGATCCTGGGCAATAACTTCACCGGTTTCGGCATTTTTCAAATCAGTAATTCCCCAAAAAGTGATATAGGATAACATCTTAGGCATTAAGTTAGTACCAATGCCAGTATCACCATGCATCGTTTTATTTAGGCCGACCCCACCAAAAAAGGGATGATCCCCACTTCCCTCTTCCTTGTGAATGACATTCACATTATCTATGAGATATTTAGTACCATTACTACCGCTAAATCTTATCTCGATAGAAGTTACTTCATCGCCAGATGATGGAGAATCATTTTCCGACGCGTCATTCACATTGACCGAATAAGATCCGGGGGTTGATGAGATATTATCGGAGAATGGAGTGGGGCTCATATTGGGATTCATGACCGCTGGTACTGGTAATACCTCATAAACAGCCCCTGCCTCTGAACTGGAAGAACCGCTTGCCGTCATTTGCTCGGTAGCGGACGATGAACTTGTTAGGGCGACTTCTGTGGGAGCATCTACGCCATTGGAATCAGAACATTGTACTAATACAACGCTTAAAGCCAATAGTCCAATAGAATACATTAAAGTATTACGTTTTAAAAAATGTATGGTATCCATAGTTTTCTCTCTATTTAAATTAAAATTCTAACTATAGTATTGATGAGATAGATAGCTTTATCCTTACCTATTCAAATCCCCGAAGTATTTTTTTGGTAAGCATTACCTCATAATTCTTACCATTTCGTGAATAATCCAGGACAGTCACTTTACATTTATCGCCGTAAGCTTGTTTTCTGTCTCCCTCCAACGTGTCCAGGATAGGACATTCGCCTTTCGGGCCATCACCAACACAGGAATCGATCAACTCCAGTAGCGTATTTTTAATCCGCTGCAGATCATGGATTTTTTTGGTAACATCCCGAAATTTTTCTTGGGCTTCACTTTTAATTTCAGAGCAGGTAGTGTCTTCATTTATACGAAGTTCCAATAGTTCCTGAATTTCACTGAGGGTAAAACCCAGCTCCTGGGCTCGTTTGATAAATCGGATCTGATCTATATGTCGCTGGGTAAAAATACGATAACCGGATCGCCGCCGATCGGGTTTTGGGAGTAGCTCCCGTTTTTCATAGTAACGAACCGTTTCTTTGTTGACATTCGCACGGCTGGCTATTTCACCAATTTTGTACGTGACTTGGCCTTCGTACTTTTCCTCCATATCCTCAATCATACAAACCCATTTATGTAAAACATCCGGAAAGAATTTCCCGGATGTTTTAATCTTAATTTTTCTTTACCATGGTTTTACCACAGCAACAGGTCGGGTTTTGCGTGCCCGAGCAATCACTGGGTGCACCCTTGGTAACGGTCACTTCGCAGCCGCAACTATCATCGGGACATTGGTAAATTTCTCCTTTTTTTAATGGCATATTAGCTCCTTGTTTATTACAAAATATTTCTGATCTGTAATATAAGCCCTGTACCATGGTCGAGAGTCAAATTTTAAAGGAATTTTCTTACTCCATTTCTTATCAATCTTGAAAAAATAGCTTTCTTTATCTGATATTTTACACTTTAACCCATTGTCCGTACAAATAACGGAGGTTTTGAGTAAACAAAAATCAGATTAAGTTTGTCTGAGATGAATTAATAATCTGCATTCATCTTTACCCAGCGATTATAGGTTTGTTCATCCCAGTAGCTTTGGAAGTAGGCAATTACTGCGATTACCTCTTCATCACTAAGGGTATCTCCAAAAGCTGGCATAGTGCCGCCAAGTTTTATCCCACCTTCGTTGACTTGCTGAACCAATACTTCCAGGGGGTGATGCCATGCATGAGCTGAACCGTCGAGCGGTGGTGGCGGAAATGATCCATCTGGATTCCGCTGTTTCCAATCTTGAACAATTCCTTCAGCTTTTTCACCATGGCAACTTGCACATTGTGATGTAAACACTTGTTTACCTAACCGAAATTGCTTTTCTGTAAACCAACGGCCTTCTGTTACAGGCTCTGAATGTTTTTCAGACTTTCCTGAACAACTCAACAAAAAAGTACTGATAATAAATATCGTTACGTAGAGTTTTCTCAAGATCTAAAATCTATTCCATTAATGAGTTGCAAATAATGAGGAATTACCTTCTTTGTCAAAAAGCCTTACTTCATAAGACTCATCTGTGTCAATATCCATACCCGGCGAAGCTGCTGGCATACCAGGTGCTGCAATACCTACTGCATCAGGTCTCTCCTTAAGCATTTTATTGATATCTTCTGCCGGCACATGGCCTTCAACAACATAATCATCGATAAATGCAGTATGGCATGATGCAAGATTTAAAGGCACGTTGTTCGTCTCTTTAATTGAAATCATTTCACTTGAAATGTTCACAGAAACTGGATAACCCTGTTTTCTCAGGTAACTGGCCCATCTATCACAACAGATACATTGAGGGTTTTTATACATAACCACTTCAGGGAGATCTTTATTAACTGCTTCATTTATTTGATTTGACCTTTTAGCAAAAGCCCATACAGCTAAACTGGATAAGAGAATTATACTTAGATAAATAATTGTTTTTTCCATCGGTTTGTGGATTATAGAATTTTGAAATTAATTCTTTAAAGTGTTTTATCTCGGCGTTCATGTTGCAAAAAGCCACTACCGGAATCTCCCGATCGTATATGGATAGAGTTAGTGATTGGTGTTACATAAATAATCCCATCACCTGGCTGACCACTTCGTGCCTTTTTACGGATAATCTCGATTATCTGGTCGGTATCGTTTTCACTGCATACAACAACAAGCTTAACAATATGGGTAAATCGTTCGGCAATGCTTATCGACAGTTGAGCTTTCTCGGGATCAGACATTCGGCCGAGCCCCATAACATCAATTAGGGTCATACAGCAGAAACCTTTTGCTTCCAATCCGTCTATGACTTCTTCAGCTTTTCGTTTTCGAATAAATGCTTTGATTTCATTCATAATAGTCACCTTTTTATAATACCTGTCAGATATTCAAAATCCGACAGGTCTGGTTCGTTTTTTTTAATTGGTTATTTGTTGGTTTTCACTAGTCGTTTTCGGTAGGCGCTTTATTTCCCGGCTTTTCCAGAGGTAATAGATGACCGGTATCACAATTAAACTGAGGGCTGTAGCCGAAATCATCCCACCCACCATCGGTGCAGCAATACGCTTCATGACTGTTGCCCCGGTACCCATGCCCCACATGATGGGGAGCAAACCGCCGGTAATGGCACACACCGTCATAAATATCGGGCGAATACGCTGGGCTGAGCCTTCCAAAATGGCCTCTTTTAAATCACCCAGGTTATTCATCCTGTCATGGTATTTGCGGTCGTTATAGGCGTTATCGAGATAAGTAAGCATAATCACCCCGATTTCAGCCGCAACGCCGGCCAGGGCTATCGCTCCCACCCCTACCGCTACACTTAAATTATAATCCAGCAAGTAGAGCAACCAGAATGATCCGACCAAGGAAAAGGGCAACGTAAGTAATACAATTAGGCTCTCTTGCAGGTTTTTAAAGTTAAAGTAGAGTAACAGAAAGATGATCAGCAGGGTAATTGGTACGACGATTTGCAGACGCTTTTTGGCGCGTTCCATGTATTCATATTGCCCACTCCAGGCAAGACTATAGCCTTGGGGAAGGTCTAATTCCTGGGCAACCGTTTCGCGGGCCTGGTTTACGTACGAGCCGAGATCAGAGGTGGTCAGGTCCACATAAATCCAACTGGAATAACGAGCGTTTTCGGTTTTAATGACCGGTGCATCTTTCTTGAATTCAAGGTCGACCACATAGTCAATGGGAATTTGTGCTCCTGACGGGGTAGGGATTAAAATCCGCTCAAGATCGGTTATATTCTCACGGTGCTCGCGGGCATATCGTACGTTCACCGGATATCGCTCGCGACCTTCCACCGTCTCTGTTACATTCATACCACCGATGGCCGATTGTATAACGTCCTGAACATCGCCGGTAGTGAGTCCGTAACGAGCCGCTTCTTTCCTGTTGATAGTAAAATCGAGGTAATTTCCCCCGGTGGTTTTGTCGGCAAAAACACTTAGCGTGCCCGGTACTCCTCGCACTACAGAAGCAATATCCTGGCTGAGATCGGAAAGCTGCTGGAGATCCGGGCCGGATACTTTAATACCGATGGGCGTTTTAATGCCCGTAGAAAGCATATCAATCCGGGTTTTAATCGGCATAGTCCAGGCATTGGTAAGGCCGGGTATCTTGATAGCCGCATCCATTTCCTGCTTTAGTTTATCCATAGTCATACCCTCACGCCACTCATCTTCAGGTTTTAACTGGATAATTGTTTCGAACATCGATAGTGGTGCCGGATCTGTAGAAGTTTGTGCCCGCCCGGATTTCCCGAATACAGATTCAACTTCGGGAAAACTGGCAATAATTTTATCAGTCTGTTGTAGCACTTCTTTAGCTTTAGTAATGCTGATGCCGGGATCGGTGGTCGGCATGTATAACAGATCCCCTTCTTCAATAGGAGGCATAAATTCTGACCCGAGGCGTTGCAACGGTATAATGGAAACAGCCAGTATGACAACGGAAGTTATGATGGTAGTCCACTTAAATCGAAGAGCAAAACTTATGATTGGACGATAAATCCAGATAAGAAACCGGTTGACTGGATTTTTATGTTCGGGCTGAATTTTACCGCGGATTAAATATCCCATTAATACCGGTACAAGTGTAACCGAGAGCAGAGCGGCCGCGGCCATGGCATACGTTTTGGTAAAGGCTAATGGTTTAAACAACCGGCCTTCCTGACCCTGAAGGGCAAATATTGGGAGAAATGAAACCGTTATGATCAAGAGGGAGAAAAACAGGGCGGGCCCCACTTCTTTAGAGGCATCTACAATAATCCGCCAATGATCCTTTTTCCCGCGGTCCCGTTCCAGGTGTTTATGGGCATTTTCCACCATCACAATGGCGGCATCCACCATAGCTCCGATAGCAATGGCAATACCACTAAGCGACATGATATTAGCATTGATTCCTTGAAAATACATCACTATAAATGCGGCTAATATTCCTATAGGCAAACTTATTATCGCCACCAGAGAACTGCGGAAATGCAGCAGAAAAATCATGACGATAATAGCTACAATAATGCTTTCTTCTATAAGCTTATCCTCTAAAAATGAAATCGCCCGATTAATCAGACTTGATCGGTCATAAGCTGTTTTTATAGTAACGCCTTCGGGCAGACCTTCTTTAAGTTCTTCGAGTTTGATTTTTACATTTTCGATGGTCTGAAGGGCATTTTCACCAAAACGCATAATCACCACTCCGCCTACGGTTTCACCTTCCCCATTCCAGTCGGCTACACCGCGGCGCAAGTCGGGTCCAAGATGTACATTGGCAATATTTTTAATAGTTATGGAGGTGCCATTTTCATCTACTCCAACCGGCACATTTTCAACATCTGAAACCGACTGTAAATATCCCTTGCCGCGCACCATAAATTCGGTTTCACTCATCTCCACAAGGCGTCCACCTATATCGTTATTGCTTCGCTTAATCGCCATTTTAACTTTAGAAAGCGGGATATTATAGGCCAACATCTTGTCCGGGTCCACCTCCACTTGGTATTGCTTGACGTGCCCCCCAATACTGGCAACTTCAGCCACCCCGTCCACACTCAATAGTTCGTATTTCAGGAACCAATCCTGGATGGAGCGTAATTCCTGGAGGTCGTATTGATCTCCTCCGTCTAACACGTATTCATACACCCAGCCCACACCGGTTGCATCCGGGCCAAGTGTAGGGGTGACCCCTTGGGGCAAGTTGCCAGATGCGGTATTCAGATATTCCAATACCCGGCTCCGGGCCCAATACATATCGGTATCATCCTCAAAAATGATATAAATGAAGGAGAGTCCGAAAAAAGAGTAACCGCGAACCACTTTTGACTTGGGAACGGACATCATGGTGGTAGTTAGCGGGTAGGTAACCTGATCTTCTACTACCTGGGGCGCTTGTCCGGGATATTCCGTAAACACAATGACCTGCACGTCACTAAGATCGGGAATGGCATCCACCGGGGTATTATACATCACATACGTACCGCCTGCCAGCACTAGAATACTGGCGATAATTACCATGAAGCGGTTGTTGACGGATAGTTCGATTATTTTTTGTAGCATTTCTTAAATCTCCGAAATCGTTTAAAAGGGTTTCTTACTGAATAGGTTTTCAGGTGTTTGTTACATGTCCATTTCTGAATGATCGACGGTATCAGCGGTGCTGTCGGTGCCAGAATTATGGTTTATTTCCGTTTCCGGGGTTTCCATATCCATTTCCTCATCGGGAGCATCTTTTTGTTGCAGCATTTTCTGGATGGCTTCTTGTAGGCGGCTTTCACTGTCGAACAGGAACTGCGCGGAGGTGACAATTTGTTCTCCCGGTTTCACGCCTGCCAATATTTCAATTTCATTATTTCGCTCGCCGCCTTCCATTCCCAGTGTCACCTCACGCGGCTCAAAAGCTCCTTCACCTTTGGCTACGAATACTAAGTTTCGTTCACCGGTTCGGATGATGGCCTCATTTGGAACAACGGTAACATCTTTCTTAGGACGGGTTTGGATGAGAACATTGGCAAACATACCGGGTTTCAGTTTCAAATTGGGATTTGGGAATTCTAGGCGCACCTGGACGGTTCGCGTTTTCTGGTCCAGGCTGGGATATACATAAGCAACTGTACCCTCATAGGTTTTACCCGGTTGGTAGGATAGTTCCATCTGGGCATGTTGTCCCTCTTCAATCCAGGGTACCTCGTAGTCGTACACACTCGTTTGTACCCAAATGGTTGAAAGATCTGCTATTTTATACGCCGGTGTCCCCGCTTTGATAAACTCGCCTTCTACGGCATTTTTATGAAGCACCATTCCAGTTGCGGGAGATGTGAGTATCACCGCTTTTTGGATTTCGCGAGTTTTTTCAAGTTGTTTAATGGTCGCATCTGGAATATCCCAGTATTCGAGGCGCTTACGGGTGGCTTCCAATAAACTGTTCCCGCCGTCACGAATAGTTTCAAAACTACTGGCCTCTACTTTATCTCTTGTTTTCAGGGCCAAAAGATATTCCTGCTGTGTAGTAACCAGTTCGGGGGAATAGATGCTGAACAACGGTTGTCCGTGCCGGACCATTTTCCCAGTATAATCCACATGGAGCCGTTCCACCCAGCCGGAAATTTTGGGGTTTACATTGAATAATTTTTGCTCGTCGTATTCCACTTTTCCGACAGCACTCACTACCGTAGAAAGATCTTTTTGTTGAACAATTGCCGTTCGCACATTCATATTTTGAACCACTACGGGATTGATCTTGACTATGCCTTCTGAACTAGTGGCTTCATCGGCATAAACCGGCACCATGTCCATCCCCATCCTAGACTTACCCGGTTTGTCATGGATTTCACTGGGGTTCATTGGTGCTTGCCAATAAAGAATTTCACGATCTCCCTGGTTCTTAGAATCTAATTGTGTTTCACTTTGCGTGTCTTGATGCTGTATTTCCGAAGTAGCCTCAGTGGATGATGCCGAGCTAATTTTATTTTGAGTGCCTAACCAATAGCCACCGAAAGTAAAAGCGGCAATTAGGCTAAGGATGAGAAGTAAATATCTGGTTTTCATTTTGTATGTCCTCAATTCTGTTTTATTTAAAAAATGGTTTAAAGCTCAGTGCCGATAAGGGCTTCAATTTCTGAGATTGTCTTATGGTAGTCGGTTACATACCGGTGGTAATCCAACTGAAATTGAAAAAGGGTCAATTCGCTGTCGAGCAGGGACAGAAAGTCTACTTTATCATTTTGATAGCCGGCCATAGAGGATTCTAATGACTCTTCCGCCTGAGGTATGATACCAGTTTGATAGAGATCAATAAGCCGCAGGTTCTTTTCAAGATTTGTCAATGATTGCTGAAGAATTTGTTCAATCGAGTTTTCTACATTCTGGTAGCGATACTCCATCGAAGATCTCTTAATCTTGGTTTCCTGTACCTTTTTATCCTGCTTCTTATTATAAAAGAGCGGAATCTTCACATTGAACATGGCCGAGACAAAATCATAGCCTGTCATACCGTTTTGAAGCTCATTCCGCTGGGTATAAGCAACGCCTACTGAGAAATCGGGGTAACGGTCTTTCAAGGCAAAATCAACTTTTTGCCCGCTTTGTTTAAGGGCCGTTTCCCATGCCGCCAACATAGGGCTGGTACTGTCGGCTTGCTTAATAAGTGTGCTTAATTTGTATTTCCGAGATCCCGGTGCAGCAACAACCGGATTTCCAAGCGGGTTATCAGCCGGTTCATTTATAAGAGCATTTATTTGTGCCTGAATATCTTCACGCCGTTGACGAAGTTTAAGTTCACGATCTATCATCTTGGACAGAGCTACCTGCGCGCGCAATACATCCTGTTGAATACCTGTACCAACTCCGTAACGGGTTTCTGCTATTTCTACAAATTCCCTGAGCAATTCCTGATTTTTGGCAATGGTAGTCAAGGCTTGATCTATATAATATAGGTCGAAATAGGACTGCTTGGTTTTTTTAATGAGTTGATTTTGGAGCTCCTCATACTGAAATAAGTTGATGTCTGAGGCGCTTCTGGCAATGTCACCTTTTAGTCCTAATTTCCCCGGGAAAGGAAATGGTTGCATCAGGGATATCTGCTTTCCGGTCATCGGTTCTTGATCCAACGCAAAACTGTTGACTGGAAGATTCATAAAGTTTAAGCCCAGCGTTGGGTCGGGTAATGCCTCTTGTTGGGAGATTCGGGTTTTACTAGCCTCCCATTCCTCAAAGGATGATTTAATCTCAGGATTATGAGCCAATACTTTTTGAATGAGTTCATCCAGAACAAGTGTTGAGTTTGTAGGCTGGGCGTTTCCTGCTCTGGTAATTACAAGACTCACTAAAAGTATAATGGTTATTAGATATGCATTGTATTTCATGGGATATTATTTATATAGTTCGATCGGAATATTAGATATATGGGTAGTCTAAGCACTAAGTTTGAGGTTCTTTTTTTTAACTGTGCGTATTATTGAGTGGTGAATCACCGATATTAAATGGACACAGCAGTTCTTAGGGATTATTCAAAAGAATCCTTAGAAAAGTGAGGCGGGCTAAATCAGGAACGTACTATTTAACAGATATATCTCTCGACTTTTTAGGTTGTCGACGAGCGATTTTTCACGAGATATTTTACCAGTTAAATTTATCGTTGGAGTAAAGGTTGACCCGGTTAATGGTATTCCTTGAATCTGAAAATTCTGATGTTGGATGACCGGAGTTTCATTAAGTTCAAAATTTATTGCTTGTTCACAAACCTGATTCAGTGAACAATGATTTGTAAGATGATCTTTTTCTTTGGTATCAGCTCCCATGTTCATCCAGCAAGAGGGGGATGTCTTATTCTCCGTTACAACATGTGTCTGAGCTGAATCCTTCTCGCAAAACAGTTGTGCTGCTTTCATTCCTGCTGGATAAACAAGATTTATGAGTACAGCAGCAAGTAGCCAAACAGTCAGAAGTCGATATGTATTTGTATTTTTCTTCAACGATTAATACAGTCTTATTAAAGCTTGAAGGAATTAATTTCTTAAATATATAAGATAAAAGAGTTTAACGCCTCATTTCCAATAAAGATACAACCTGAATCCTTAAATGAACCTTAAATTATCAGGGATTTTTAAATAAAAGTCCCACATAAAAATGTAGGGCTTTATTTTTCATTTTCGACCGGCAGAAGACCAGTGAAGTGCCGTTATTTTCCAAATACCATTTTCTTTATTCAAAATGGCTAACTCAAGGCTGTTAAGATTCAACTCCCGCTCATTATAGGTTCCCCATACATGTGTTTTCGTGGAAACCCAGCCTACGTTCCCCACTATAGCAACGTTTTGGTAATCTTCATTTCTTTTCATTGCCTTCAGGAATTTGCCATCCGAGTGAAAGTGATGAGAGAGATATTCTTCTTTGGTTTCAATATTTCCACCTTCCAAAATTCGGACCGAATCGGATAACAACTGCCGCGCCTTGTCGGAGTCATTATCGACGATAGCCTGTTTGAAGTTGTCGAGCGTTTCAAGCACCGATTCTTTTTCGGTTTGCTGGCCATGGGCAACACCGAAGGTGATTAATACGACAAAAAGGGTTGTACATACGTTTTTCATAAATCTCGGGTATGGGGTTGAAATTAGAACTTCATATTAAAGGCTTGTTTTTAGAATAATAAAAATTGGTTGACTTTTATATGTATTTGTTTGTTACAACCGCAGGAATTACTGTGGCCTACGGTTGGTAGCCCATATAAACTGGGCATCAACAGGCCGGTTTTACTGTATAGCCCGCGATGACCCGTGGTTTTGAATAATTTTCCAATTATCATTGATTTTCTTAAGTACGGAAGTGGCCACACCCTGTCGTTCGATGGTACGGGACTCATCCCCAGCCGTTACAATCTTATAATTATACGTCTCGTAGGCTACGGCTATATCACCTTCCATGCGAATAGTGACGTTGTAGTCGCTAAAGGTAAATTCTTTAAAATGGCCGAGTTCAGGCTCTATATGATGATCGAGATAATCCTGGTAGGTACCTTCGTATTTGCCGTTTTCAAAGATGGCGGCATTTTCGGCAAAAAGCTTTTGAGTACCGCTGACATCCAGGCTTTCGAGTGCATTCTTGTAGCTTATCAACACTTCTTTTACGGCTTCTGTATCCGGCGAGCCGGACATGTTTTCGTGATTTTTATGATTGCTGTGCTGTCCGAAGACCAAGCCAGTTGTTAAGATTAGGATGAGGCTTAATATTGCTATTTTCATTGCTTTTTTTGTTGTCTTTGTAGGTTAGTTGTTGAGTTGAGTAAGTTTGATTTCCTTTATCTGGATGGTACCACTACCTTCCAGCTTGAGCCCTATACTTCCAGCTTCCGGAGCATCCCCGTGCCCATGAACGGCCATTTCTTTGTTAATATAGGCTCGGAAATGAGTATCGTTAACCACGGTGCGAATAAAAAGCATTCCAGAAGCCGAGTAAGATTCTTCTCCAAACACTTCCGGATTCCCATTACTAACACGCCCTTGGGATATAGTGCCATCAGAAGACAGCGTTACAAAATCGTAGTTTTGGGCGTCCTGGACATGGTTTACCAGCGTAACTTTCCCCTGGAAATCTGACAGGTCCAGGTAGTAATCCACCTGCACGTTTTCATAGCTTTCGTGCGACACAAAAAAATTGTTCAGGGCATTGCCGGATAGCTGCAGCAGATAGGTATCTCCGCTTTTGACAGATGCGGGTTGCAGATCCTGAACCAACCCCTCCACCCAATGAAACCGCTCCAAAAGGGTACTTACCGCATTCGGTCCTATTTGCCATGACCAATCGCCGTTTTCTTCTACGGTAAAAGTAGATTGGGCCTCCGAGATCAAGCGGTCGGTTGAAGCGGGCGCCGTTTCCTCCTCCGGTTGAAGCAACTGTCCTGTGCCGGCGCCATACCCGAACACCAATTGGGCCCCGTGGTCACCGGTTTGATAGAGTAAAAATACCCCAGGCAGGGCAAGCACAAACAGCCCGATTCGGAACGCTTTTTGATCTATTTTTTGGTACCAGTGTAACGCAATTCTCAATACCGCATAGATTCCGAAAAACCAGACGGTCCAGAATGCCCAATCGGCATGATTATTTAAAACTGATTGTGCTTCGGATGGAAGGAAAACACTATCAGCCGCCCAAGTTCCTGTGTAATAGGCGGCAATAGCAGCAATGGCACCAATTCCATAAAGTATGGTTGTTTTTAAGTCATTCCACCACTTGTCCGGTAGAAATAGATTTAGAAAGTCCATTAAAACCGCCAATAAAATAATGGCTATGGGAAAATGAATGATCAGTGGGTGTATGTTGGGAGCCCATTCGGGGACTAATAGTGATTCCATAGTAATTTTTATTAATATTTTATAGAAATTGATGATATGCAAATACCGATAATCCGATCAAATTGATCAGAATAAATAGGCTTACGGTTGCATTTTTTAGCTTTCCTCCGCCTTCCATATCTATCATTTTCATATCATGGTTTTGCAGATACTTCTTATTGAGCCAGAGTAGGATCCCGGCAATGAAAGTGAAGGCGATATTCATCCAGAAGGTATAATCTATCTTGAACTGTGTGATTTCTGAAACCACACGAGCACTTTCTGGAACAATTCCCAAAACTGTAAACAGTCCATTCAGAATAAGAGCTGTTATGACAATGCTGATGTACATGATCCCGGCAATGTATAAAGCCACTCTCCACCCATAATATTTTGCATTGATGTGAACCAATGGCGGCACCATAAGATCGGAATAGATGAAGCCCATGATCCCCGCAAAGAGCACCCCATTTTCATTCAGTACGGTGGCAAGCGGAATATTTCCCATAGATCCTATAAAGGTTGAAGCAGCAACAAAAGGGGCAATGAGAGCGTTTTCGATCGCCACGAGCCATCCCGGAAGGTGTTGGGCATCTGCTAAAAACAGGGCAGACCAAAACGACTCGGGCACCATAACGGCTACAAAACCGGCAATGGTAAATCCAATTAAAATATCTTCCCAGGCCATTTTCCAGTCGTTGACAAACTTATGGCCTACCAACTGCCAGCCCTCTTTACTTTTTATGCGTCTTTTCCAGTCAAAATCTTCTTCGAGACCGCCTCCTTCAGATTCTACTTTTTCGCGGGCAGCTTTCATCCAGCTTTTGGGGTAGGTCAACTTTATTAACACACTGCTTATAGCGATCAGGATAAGCCCTCCGATGATCTCTGCTGCTAAATACTGCCATCCCAGAAATATTAAAATCAAGATTCCCAGTTCTATGACCAAGTTAGTAGAAGCAAACATAAATGCTACACCTGCAATAAAGTGAGCTCCCTTTTTGATCAATGCCCGGGCAGCAGCAAGGGCTGCAAAAGAGCAAGATGAGGAGGCTGCACCAAAAAATGTGGAAAGCGATATGCTTTTTAAGTCAGCTTCTCCCATGTATTTTGTCAGCTTTCCTTTGGGGACGAAAGCCTGGATCATGCCTGATACAAAGTATCCCAAAACAAATGCCCAGCCCGATTTCCAGAAAAACCCAAGCGCTGTTTTAGCTGATTCACCGTATAGTGATAAAAACTCAGTCATAGTTATCGCCTAATATTGGTTTAGTTAAATGGTTAATGAATTTGAAAGTTTGCCATCATGCCGGCATCCTCATGCTCCAGGTTATGGCAGTGAAATACGTATAGTCCTTTTGGAGCATCGAACTTCATGATCACTCTCACCCGCTCACTTGGCATAACCAGCACGGTATCCTTCCACCCGGTTTCAGTAGGTAATAGTCCGCGGTTACCGCTTCTTCCCAGAACTTTAAAGTGGACGGCATGAACATGCATGGGATGCGGGAAATTGGTGTTATTGATGAATTCCCATATTTCGGTATCTCCCTGATTCACCTCTACATCTACGCGCTCCATTTCGAATAGTCTGCCGTTGATGGTATGGCCCTGACCCATCTGCATATCAAGCTGGATAGGACGAGTGGTTCTTGCATCACTTTCCTTTGGTAATTCCACTTTTGAAAGCTGTTCTGGGAGCTCAAATGAGGTGTTGGCATCGGATTTGGTGATGCGAAATTCCATGATCGAAAATCCGGTTCCCTGTTCATAACCGCTCCCCATCATGTTTTGCATTCCCATCATCCCGCCGGAAGGAACATCGAATAGTTTGCTGATCAGCCTTGCACGATCCTGATCAAAGCCTGTTGAAAAATCGACCAAAATGTCGGCACGTTCTCCGGGTGCAAGAAGCAGTTCGTTGGTTTCTATCGGTTTTGGAAGCAGTCCACCATCGGTGCCTATGACTGTGAAAGGGGTATCATTTTCAAAAGCGAGATTGTAGATCCGTGCGTTGGAGCCGTTAAGAATTCGCAGGCGATAATAACCGGGGCCGACATCATGAAAAGGAGTTGGTACTCCATTCACCAGGATCAAATCCCCCAAAAATCCACTCATCATTCGATCCGGTATTGAGGGGTTATAGACGATTTCATTGCCGCTAATTCTCCGGTCTTGTATCACCAAAGGAATCTCATGTTGTCCAGATGGTAAGTTTAGTGCCTGTTCTTCTCCATCTTCAACGAGGTAGAATCCTGCCAATCCTCTGTACACCTGTGGCCCTGTGATGCGATGTGGATGTGGATGATACCAATAGGTGCCGGCCCGTTGATTGATGGTGTATTCATAGTCATAGCTGCCTTCTGTGAAAGCATCTCTTGGGTGCCCATCCATGTCCGGCGGGACAATCAGCCCATGCCAGTGGATAATACTTTCCTGCCCGATATTATTTTCGAAGCGAATTTGAACTGTATCTCCTCGTTTCTTCCGGATGGAGGGGCCCGGTATACTGTCGTTGAACTGAAAAGCGGATAGTGAGTATGAATCTCCAATTTGAATATTGGAAGGAGATGCATTCAGTGTGCTATTGGTACCTGTTAATTCAGATGGCAGGGCCAGCGGAAGTTGAAAATCTCCTTTCTGCACCGAGTTTCCATCAAGACAAGATATCAGCAGAGGAGAAAAAGTTATTGCGCTTGCACCGAATCCGATTCGTTTAATAAAGTCTTTTCGTTTCATATTCTATCAATTATTTTTCCCATTTTATATTAAACCTGTCAGCCAGATAAATACTGGCTGCAGGAAGTAATGTAATTTGCACAACCGGGGAAAGTCCGACCTCATAGCCAAATACCGCTATTATCGGCATCGCATTGGAATACTCCCACAGACCGAGCGCGATCGCTATCCATTCCAGTAAAATGCTTGCAACAAAGCTGGTGAGAATCAAAATAAAATAACTTTTACTATCCGGGTTGTCGTAATTTATGAAAGGCACTGCAGATACCGTGATCTTCCAAAGCGCAAATACGATAAGGATATCGCCAAATACGGCGCTCCACATCCAAATGGTTGCCTTCAAAAAAGGCCAATCCCACATCTCGTATAGAAACAGGCATTGCCCAAATTCCCATACAGTATGCAGAATAAAAGCCCAAAGAATGATTAGTTTGGTTTGATTACTCAATTGCAGAGTCCTAAATAAGTCAGGCTGATTCGTCAACTAGGCCAAAATTATAGATGGCTGCAATCAGGGCTCCTGATATCCAACCCAGAATAAATGAGAGTATAATTCCCATAGCTACTTCCCAGAAAGGGATGTCCATACGAATAATGCCGGAAGTGTCTAGCCCGTGTAACAAACTGTTGAAGAAAACTGCAGTAGCTTCTGCCCCAAGAATGGACATGAGAATGATGCAGCCAACATAAAACAGTATGCCAGTGATAGCAAAAGCTACTCCTAATCGGTTTACATGTAAGCGTTTCATAGTATTCTAATTAAGCATTAAAACCAAATGCGCACGCCTCCTACCAAGCCAAGCGTACCAACTTCTCCTCCTTCGAGACGGCTAAAATCGGCTGTTTCTCCAAGTTTACGGGTCCACGAAATACCGATGTAGGGTGCAAACTCACGTTTTATCTCATATCGTAACCGGAAGCCGAGTTGGATGTCGTTAAAGCCAGAACCCACCCCCCACTGTTCCACTTCTTGGACAGCAACTTTAGTGGCCAACCGTGGTTGTCCGATTAGTCGCTGGGTTAAAAGCAGGTCGTACTCTGCTTCAAAACTGGCTGATATATCGCCGTCTTCACTGACAAATAGTCCTCCATCAACTTCGAAGAAATAAGGTGCCAGTCCCTGAAAACCGATAACCCCAAAGGCTCTTGATTGGTTGAACTCTCTATTGTAAGCAAAATCGTATCTAATACCTGCTTGGAGGTCAAAATACGATCCTATAGCCCGGCTATACAGTCCCTGCAACTCTGTTTCGCCTTCTTTTTCTGTAGTTAAAGCTTCACCCTCTGCTTTAAACCAAAACCTGTTGACGCTGTTGCCGAGATAGCCCTGAGCATCCCATACCAGCGGATTGCTCCCGCTGATGCTGCTGTATTCAAGGCGGTCAGCAATCAGAAAGAGGTAGGTTTTGTCACCCATCATCAGGTCATTGCTGAATTCGGGAGCCTTCTGTGCAAATGCTGAAGTGCCCGTGATTGCAACAATAAGAACAGTAAAAAGGAATGTTGATACGCGTTTCATCATAGTCATTGTTATGCAAGATTGTATATCAGATAGAATTCTTTCAAAAGCTTGTTGGGACAAATCATGAATAGTCCTGTCCATAAATGCTGCCTTCTTCATCGGCCACCTGGACGACGCGGAACATGCCGCGCTCCATGTGATAGAGAATGTGGCAGTGAAATGCCCACCGACCTTTGTCGCGCGGGGTAACCCGGGCTGATATGCGCTGGCCGGGCTGCACCAGCAGTGTGTGTTTGCGCGGGTTGTACTGCCCGTTGCCGTTTTCCATTTCCATCCACATACCATGCAGATGAATCGGGTGCTCCATCATGGTGTCATTGACCAGGATCAACCGCAGCCGCTCGTTGTGTTTGAACTCGATGGGACCATCCACTTCGTGGAACTCTTTCCCGTCGAACGACCACATGTATCGCTCCATGTTACCGGTTAGGTGTAGCTCTACCTCGCGCCCAGGTTCCCGCTCGTCCGTGTTGGGATCCAGGCTTTTGAGATCGCGATATACCAGCACCTTGCGCCCGTCGTTGCCCAAGCCGATGCCGGGTTCATCCAGCCGGTCGAACTGGTAGTCGGCAATGGCTGCGGCGCTGATGCCGTGGTGATCCGGGCCGTGTTTAACCGGATCGGCGGCTTTGGCAGACATCTGCATATTTCCATGGTCCATATTCATATTTCCGTGTTCCCCATGATCCATGCCTTCCATCTTCATGTTGCCCTCGTCCATATCCATACCGGCCATGTCCATCTTCATGCCCATATCTTTCATGCTGCGTACCGGGCGCGGGCGCAGTTTAGGCACCGGGGCTTCCATGCCCTCGCGGGGTGCCAGGGTACCACGAGCGTAGCTGCTGCGGTCCAAAGACTCCGCAAAAATAGTGAATGCTTTTTCTTCTTTAGGTTCCACAATGACATCGTAGGTTTCAGCGATTCCAATGCGAAATTCATCCACCGGTATAGGTTCCACATTTTGCCCGTCTGTCTGAACGACCGTCATTTTCATTCCGGGGATGCGAACGTCAAAAGCCGTAGTGCCTGCTGAGGCATTGATAAACCGCAGGCGTACTTTTTCGCCTTTTTTGAACAGGGCCGTCCAGTTGGAATCCGGCCCGCGACCGTTCATGAGGTGAGTGTAAGTGGCACCTGTGATATCCAACAGGTCGGTCGCGCTCATCCGCATTTTACCGAACATCCCATAATTTTTAAGAGCGCTTCCCAGGCCGTCTTTCCTTGAATCCCGGAGGAATTCTCCCATTGTGCGTTGTTGGAAGTTATAATAGCCATCCTGTTTGACCAGGTTCTCAAGCACTTCATAAGGGTCTTCGAAGGTCCAGTCGCCGAGCACAACCGGATATTCCCGGTCATACTCCACAGGATCATTGTCAGCCGGATCAATAATCATAGGTCCGTAATGCCCGAGCTGTTCCTGCAGTCCGGAGTGGCTGTGATACCAGTAAGTACCGCTCTGCCGCACCGGGTAGCGGTATTCAAAGGTTTCGCCGGGTTTAATGCCATCGAAACTTACCCCCGGCACACCGTCCATCTGGAAGGGGAGCAGAATACCGTGCCAGTGAATGGAAGTATCTTCATCCAGTTTGTTGGTAACCCGGAGGGTAATGTCTTGCCCCTCCCGCAGGCGAATTAGGGGGCCGGGAACGGTTCCGTTGATGGTGGTGGCCCGTGTTTTTTTACCGGCTATAGTTATCGTTTTTTTACTGATGGTAAGATCAATCACATTATCGGGACCTTGCGGGGTCAGCACGTCCTGGTTTTTGAAACCGGAAAAGGCGTATGCCGGCAGCAGAGAGCTTACCCCGGCCATGGCACCCATTGCTACCGTATAGCGTAAAAAAGTACGGCGACTAATCAAATTGGAGTCTTCCTTCATAAATAATAGTCGGTTTTTAAATTATTATTGTTGGTTTTTCTGAAATCGTTTTTACTCAAGTTTACCGGTTTCTAAAAGTGAATCCTTCAGTAATAACGTTCCGCCAGGAATTTCACAAATAACTGAGCCTAAAACTAAGAAAGGAACCTTAAATCAAACTTAAATAGGCGTCAGTAATTTTCCAGGAGTCCATAAAAAAATAACAAACACACTGGCCGGCGGGATTGCCACACTCAATAACCGGGTTTGGCAGCCCTGTAGACACACACATATGGAAAGTACTTTTCGAATTTTTAATTCAACCTGTAAACACGTTGTAATTAATGTAAAATCATCCATAACATCATTCCGGTCATCATTGCACCCCCTCCCCAAATCCATGGGGCCAAATTGTTTGAGTGGTGGTTATCAGTGTAGGATTCCGTTATGGAATAATTTTCTGAAACTGTAAATGAAGAAACTGTATTACCTTCAGAAACAGTTTCTATGATGAAGGAGGCCTCATACATACCCGTTTCATCGAACCGGTAGGGAAAAACAAATCGTGTTGAAGAGGAAAGAGAGGCGTCAGGACTTAAACGGATAGATACTTTTTCTGCGTTAACCCTATCTTTCTCGTTGATATACAGGTATACCGAATTAATATTGTTTTCCAACGTAGTTTCTGGCCCTACAATTTCGAGAGCATACAAAATGTCTTTACCAACGGCAGCAGAAGGGAATTCAGCAAATATTGAGTATCCGTTGACTTGCCGTTCTTTGATTAAGAGTTGATTTTGCCCACTTTTTTGTTCATAAGCACCATTAATACCGTCCCAACCCATCGTCATGCAGCCATTAAGTACAAAGAGTAATGTAAAGATAGAGAATAAAAAGAGTGTTCTTATAGGATTTAATATCATGTTCAGGACTATTTTTACTGATGCTTAAAGCAGTAGCGTAAGATACCGATCTATATTCTGTCTTAGACAGGAGGTGCCCGATCGATTAATTGTGACCTCCCCCCATCATTCCACCGTGACCACGTCCACCCTGTTCCCAGTGGTCGGACATGCCATTGCCGTTCATATCCACAAAGCCCGGACCGTGCCAGGTTGGACTGCCGTCCTGTGCCAGGTCGCAAACTCCGTCCTCATTCTCATCTGCAAAAGCGTGTTCCCCCCAATGGGTTTCTTCCTCCATATAATCATTTATGTTATTATCATTATTATCATGGAACCGCATGCCTTCGTGCTGTTGATGCATCGGGTGTGATTCATCCCAGTAGTCACAAACATCGTTGCCGTTTTCATCAACAAAGCCGGGACCGTGCCAGGTTGGGCTCCCGTCTTGCGCATAGTCACAGATGCCGTCATTGTTTTCATCTACAAAAGAATGGCCCGGGCCTCCACCCGGTACAGAAGAAGTATTGACAGATGAAATCGTTTTTTGTTGGCCTGCTTCGTGTGTTCCCTGTTCAACAAAATCGTTGACGTTGTTGGTATTTTCATCCAAGTACATAGGAAAGATGGAATCCGCATCCACTTCTGGTTCTGTTGAAGTTTTACATGCTGAAAAAGCCAGTATCATCCAGAGGAGTAATGGAAGCAGTTTGTAGACATTCATCACGGATCAATTTTTAATTGAAAGCTTTCTGATTCTTATATTCACATATTTTAAGATACCATGTCAACCTTAAAGTAACCTTAAAACAGTACCGGTATTCACCCCTTGTCTTGGTGCAGAATTCAAAAATACAGGTACATTCACGCACTTTTATCTTGACGTTCTCCCAGATCACTATGAGTTATCTTACAAGCACTAATTACTTTGTTGAAGGAATGTGACAATCTTTTCTGTATCTTCGGCCGTAAGTCCGGCGCGTACCCGCATGTGAGCACCAATTGTTTCCCATTGTGTATCACTGAAAGCAGTTGGGTCGGGGGCATTATGGCAGCGAGCACAATTTTCTCCCCACAACACCGCGCCCGATTTTTCCATTGCGAATGATCCCAGATCCCCCAGGTCATCTCCACTAGTTGCTTCCTTGCTGGTACTGCACCCAAATGCAATAAAGGTAGTTGTTACAACCACTAAAATTAGTATGAGTTTAATTATGTTTGATCGTATCATGGTCAATAATTCTTTAAGGGTTAAAATCCGAGTGCATAATGGATGAAGAAGCCCGGAACGGTTTCATCGTTGTTGGTAACTTGGTAGGAAAACTTCAGTGCCGATCGCCAACTAATCCAGTAGTTAATACCAAAAGCCCATTGCGTACGGTCGCCCTCGGCATGTACTTCCTCCTCTTCGTCAGGGCTTAGAAGCAGACTGGATGTACCGGAAAGTTTTAATTGGGATTCTTCGCCATGTTCCTCTACTTCAGTTAAATCAATACCTGAATAGCGCCCGACAAACTCCAATTTGCTTAAAAAATTGTTTTTTGACAAGGCAGGACGATAGGCAATTTGCGCATAGTATGCGTCGTTTTCCTGGTTTATTATCTGTTCATCCCCGTCGGGCAATTCGATATGGAAATCGTCAATATCCACAAAATTCCATTGTGCCTTCAGGTCGATATTTCCTTTTATTGCAGAAATACTGTTTTTCACCACAGATAAATCGAAGGCGTAATTGAGTGCGGCAACATCTTCGAATTTGGTATCCCGGTCGCCTATACCAGAAGTGTACTGGCCAGATACCCCGACTTCAAGTGCCGAATTGTTAAAGGGAAGAAACCCGATACGCCCGCCAATAGCTTTATCATCGTTGTTATCATCAAAATTGAGGCCGTTTAAATTAGTTGTAGGTGGTTCCAGAGAATCTTCAGCATGGACTTCCAAGATAGGGCCGTTGGAAACATAGAGTGAATAGTTGATTTTGGTATCACCCAGAGGTACTCCGCCTCTCAACTCTGCTCCGAACTCGCTTGTAGGTCCAACCGGATCGTGCCCCATACCGAGTGGTGCATTAGGCATTTTATTTATCCATGCAGGATGCAGGCGTTCGTTAAACGCACCAAAGGGCGTCAAAAAATTTCCGACCCGGAATATAAGATAGTCATTTAGTATATAGGAAATATTTGCATACTCAAGTGCAAACTGAACGCCATCGCCCTCGAATTCGATCTCCATCTCGCTTTCAAACAAAATTCGGTCTCCCTGTTGCCATAAAAAGATCGGAGCGAAGGCACCACTTACAAATGAGCTGTTTCCATCAATGCTCTCAAATCCAGCGTGTGAATATCCCCGCATAAGAAAATTGGTACTGCCAGGCTTAAGCGATTCAAGATCATCTTTAGCTTCTTCGTTATAGGTTTGTGCAAGTAATGGCCCTGCGGAGAGCAATAGAATAAAGACTAGTAATGGCAGTTTTTTTCCCATCATTAATTTTCTTGTGTTAGTTATGGTTGGTTTATTTATCTAGATATAATGATCGTATGTAGTGTACAATAGCCCAAGTCTGCTGTTCGGAAAGCTGGCTTTTAAAGCCGGGCATGGGCGGACGGCCTTCCTGTATCTTCCAAAAGATGGCACCGTCGGTTTGCTCCTGTACCGCTTCAGAGGTCAGGTCTGCCGGTTTGGGCTGCAAGGCTGATGCTGTGACACCGTCCCCTTCACCAGTTTTACCATGACAGACGGTACAAAGCTGAGCATAAATTTGCTTACCCGCATTTAATATTCTTTCAGAATGTTCTAAAGAGTTTTTTAAACTATCCGCTTCTTCAGGAGCCTGCCAGTTGTTTTGAGCAAACAAAATCCCCGATGATAACCAAAAGACAATGATGAAGATGAAACTGTATTTGAGTGAATTCATAAACAACTTATTTTAAGATAGAAAAAGAGTATGATTCGTTATAACTAAATGGCAATCTAACCCATGAACCTTAAATTAACCTTAAATTAACAAACAAACTCCCGGCCGTGGAATATGCATTTTTAAAATTAGTACTCATTTATTGCGATGTTGTATCGATCGTATTATAAGTTTGCGAGTCATTTTAAACCCTATATTATTACCAAAGATTAATACGCAAACTTATTAAACATTAAAATATTATTTTGCTGTGAGTCGAGAAGAAGGATATTTACGTATGGTGTAGACGGGCTAAATCCTAGATACACTTTTCATTTGTTGCTTATTTTTATCTTTTAAGAAATGTAACCCAACCTTAAATTTAGCTTAAAACATTATTCGTCATCGTCTTTTATCTTAGATGGTGTTATTTCATAAAACCAATCTATAATTTTATGTGGATTCTATTAGTAGAAGATGAAAAACAGCTTGCAAATTCTCTGAAGCGCGGCCTTGAAGAAGAGGGGTACGTCGTTGAAGTCATCCACGATGGAGAAGAAGCCGAGCTTCAGGGGATGGTCAGCGATTATGATGTGGTTATCCTTGACTGGCGACTCCCCAACCGAGATGGCGAGCAGATCCTGCAGCACTGGAGAGACGAGGATCGAAATTTTCCTGTGCTGATGCTAACGGCGTTGGGCGATCTGGATCACAAAATAACCGGACTGGATGCCGGCGCGGATGATTATATGAGCAAGCCCTTTTCATTTGAGGAACTGCTGGCCCGTATACGAGCTTTGAGTAGGCGTTCTTCTGATATTACCCATTTGGAAACGGTAACAGTCGGCCCTATAGAATTGGATACGCGCAAACATAAAGTTATAATATGCGGGATAGAGCGAACGTTGCGACCCAAGGAATTTACGCTGTTGGAAATACTGCTTAACGAACCAGAAACGGTATTTTCAAAAACCCAAATTGCCGAGCGGGTTTGGGGTTCCGCATATTACGTTAGTGATAATACGATTGAGGCCACCATTTCTACGCTACGGCAAAAACTGGCAGAATCATTTGATGAATGCGAAGAGGTTTATTTAGACGATCATTCTCACATTATTAAAACAATTCGTGGTGCCGGCTATCGACTAAACAGCAGTCTAATTAAAGAGGGCGAATAAATACATTGGGTAAATTAACTTCATTTTTCAACCGGCTTTCCATTTCAAAGAAACTTGCTTTTTGGTATGGGGTGAGTCTCTTTCTGATGCTCAGCCTGTTTGGAGACTTCTTGTACCAGAGCTTTCACCAGTCTATTCATCACAATTATGATCGCCATCTACTGTTTGAGGCCGAGCAGTTGCTCCCATTTATACAAACCGAAGATTCCCTTTCCATTGATTTGAACGGGTACAGCAGGAATGAAGCCCTAAGAGGTGGGGTGGAGTATGGTACGTATGTTCGATTATATAATCAAAAGGGCAACCTTATATATAATAGCCCAAACTTTTCTGGTGTAGAAGAATCACTTGAGAGTCAGATCCCCGAAGAGACACAGGAAAATTCTTTCAGCAGTGAGTGGCAGTCATTGCCTGCTCGTACACTTTACTACCCAATAAAGAACAACAAGGGAAATCTGAGCGGCTGGCTCGAACTCACTGGTTTTGAATGGACCCTTCATGAAGAGCTAAACAGGTTCAGGCAGTATTTGTTTTTTCTCATAGCGATCAGTGTAATTTTTTCCATTCTTGGTGGATATTGGCTTTCCAGAAGAGCATTGTCACCGGTAGCCTCTATTATTGAGGCGGCCAAGTCTATCACAGCCACCGATCTTGACAAGCGAATCCCTGTCAATTATCAGGTAAGAGATGAATTGACTGACCTGGCCGAGACCTTTAATATGATGCTCAATCGCCTGCAAAAGGGTTTTGAACGGGAGAAGCGGTTTACTTCTGATGCCTCTCACGAATTGATGACCCCACTTTCATCAATGCGAAGTGATGCCGAGATTATGCTCCGGAAACCGCGTTCCAGAGAGGAGTATCACAAGACGATTGAACGGATGCTGGTAGAAGTGAGACGAATGAGTGAAATGGTGCACCTGCTTTTGCAGCTTTCAAGGGTCGAATCGGTACATCGTTCCCAACCGGAAGTGATCAATATCAGTCGCATAGCAAGTCTTATTGCTGATAAATACAAAGAGGTGGCTCAAAGCAAAAATATTGATCTCAAAGAAAACATTGAGACGGAATTATATATATCCGCCCATGGGGCATATATTGAAGAGGTTATTAATAATTTGTTGGAAAATGCTTTAAAATATACACCAGAAGTAGGTGCCATTAATCTGGAGCTTAATCGATCCAGCAGTAAAGCCGTACTTCATCTCAGTGATACCGGTATCGGGTTTGATGCTGATGCCAAGGACCGCCTGTTTGAGCGATTTTACCGTGCTACGCAGCAGGAAGTACAGGATCAGTCCGGAAGCGGTTTGGGTCTTCCGTTAGTGAAAGCAATCATAGAATTATATGGTGGTAAAATTGGGGCATACAGCGATGGCCCTGGAAAAGGGAGTACATTTGTAGTGGAACTTCCATTAGCTAAAGAACAATAATCTTAAGCGGATTTGATAGCCTCAATCCGTTTAAAGATTCCGCCCATAGTCAAATCCTTCACTTGTTCTACTTTCCATCCCGCAGCTTCCACATTTTCTACCGTTTGCCGGGCGATATGTACACCACTCATATAATGAATGGGGCCATCCAGCTTATCCATCGTGGCACCAAATAACGGGTTCCCAGATCGCATGTGTTCTAGCAGGTGAAGTTTACCGCCCGGTTTCGTTACGCGGAGGATCTCTGTCAAACCCAATATGGGATCGGGCACCGAACAAAACACAAAAGTGGCCACTATCTCGTCAAAATGATTATCCGGAAAGTCCAAATCCTGAGCATCCATTTCTTGAAGTGTAATATGTTCTTTCTGCTTATCCGCCAGTAATATTTTTTTTGCCTGTTTTAGCATATTTGGCGATAGATCGATACCTATTAGGTTGATCTGATCAGGATGGTAGGGGATATTTTTACCGGTACCAACCCCGATTTCCAGTATCTTTGGTCCGTTAACTCGTTTCCAAAGTTTTTTTCTCCATTTTTTATACCAAAGTTGCTCCATCGGCCACTCAAACAGGTTGTAGATAGTCGATGCAGCGTTATATCGTTTTTTGGTGAACTGCGTCTGTTGAGTGTCAGGTTTCATCCTAATTTCCTCTTAATTCCCCGGCCGTCCAGGCACTCGTACGATCACTGTACGTTTGTCCAATCCGAATCACCTCATCTTGCGTTATCTCAGGAATCTCTTCATCACTTATTGAGCGAAGATAATTCAATATGGCCGTTATTTCAGCAGCGCTTAATCGAGCTCTGAAAGAAGGCATCGTTCCCGAGTATAATTGGCCGTTAACGTCGATGCTTCCGGTCAGCCCGTTCATCAAAATACGGATGGGGATTGATTTCTCTGCAGTAATCCATTCAGAATTAACAAGCGGGGGGAAAGTATTCCCCAGCCCATTTCCATCGGCCCCATGGCAGGAAGCACAATTTTGAGTAAAAAGATTCTCCCCGTTCAACATTGTATGATCTCCCTCCTCATTGAACGGAATCTCACTCGGTTCATCCAAGCCCGGAACCATGCGCATCATTTCACCATATTCCTCTGAAAGTCGTCGGTTCATCTCAGCCATTTGCTGCTCGCCCTGTTGATTGTGCATAGCGGCCATCCGGTCGTGCATACTCATCATTTGTTGATACCATTCCCCGGTCTGGTTGCTTCGCATTTGCCTCATCATTTGCGTTCTATTTCCCATCATACCATTTTGGTTACCCATCATGCGGTTGCTTTTATCCTGCATGTTACCCGACATCATCTGTCGGTAAGAGGCCTCCATCCGACCGTGCATCTGCTGCAACTGGATATAGAGTGATCGCATATCCTGAGTCAGGGAATCCGGGGTAGACTCGTGCCGGGCTATCAGCGTTTTATATTCCTGTTGCAAAGAATCGTAGGCTGTTTCAATCTGCTTGCGCTGCCGATCGTTCATGTAGTCTGAGCGATCCATACGACAGGAAACAAAAAACAGAGCTGTTAGCAGAAGCAGAACAAGTGGCAGGGCTAATTTTTTCATGGGCTTAAAATTTTAGTAGTTGATTTTAGGAATATCGGTCTACTTGAGGGCATTACCGTTTCATGTAGTAAATTGTGCGGAAAATTCTGTACCCGAGGCATTCTCCTGATGGTCACCTTTGGAGTTCCTCCTCTCGGTACGGATTTCGAAAACCATTTTGTCGTTCCTGTAATACCGTTTTTGAAAGTAAACCGGTTTATCCCCGATAGTATACGATAACCTGTTGATCAACAGCACAGGTGTGTGTTTTTCTATATCCAGGTGGGTAGCTATTGTTGTATCTGCAGCTGCTGCTTCCAGACGGTAGCAGCCCTTACTGACCGGAATTTCAAATTCGTTTTCCAAAATTTTAAACAGGGTCGTCTTTTGCAGGTCATATCCATCTATAAGCTGCCCGTAGAATACGGGAAGCCAGGTAATGTCATAAGCGATAGGCTGCCCGTTCCCGAGCCGAACGCGCTCAACCCTAACCACGACAGCGTTTTCTTTAACACCCAGATAAGAGCAGATTTCCGGTGTTGCTTTTTCCTGTTGAAAAGATATTTCTTTAGTGGATACTTGCAACCCGGCTCCGGATAACTCTTCCTCAAAATCCTTCAGTTCAGCAAACGACGGATGAGTCCGATTATCACTCACAAACGAACCAAGCCCCTGGCAACGGTAAATGAGTTGTTCATTCTCCAATGTCTGCAGAGCCCGCCGCACCGTAACCCTGCTGACATTGAAAATATCGCTCAGCTCATTCTCAGAGGGTAGCTTTTCATTTTCCTTTAGCGTGCCGTCATTGACCTGATTACGCAGCCTATCGCTAATCTGTTTGTGAAGGGGGATGCCTTCTTGTATGTCCATACAATTCGAATTTATTGGTTTTAGTTTAAACCAAAATAATCAATAGCAGATAAAGTAACCATACCTGTTAATACAAGTAAATCTGATGCAATAAAGGTACAGTTGAAAATTGACCTAAAGAGTTTCTTTCGGAGCACTCTGTAAAAAAATGAACTATTCCGAGGCAGAGCTATTGGGGGTATCTGTTATATTTCATTCTATTTATTCTTTCCGACTTAGAGGGTGGAGAAATTCAACCACTTTTGATCAAATAATAGTAATTGAAAATTTAAGCTCAATTTAAGGTCTAGCCCTTATATTCAGAGTGGTATTTACTTGTATTAACAGGTAACTATAAAGTATAAAATCATTAGGAAAGAATATCATGAATTACTTCACTTCAAAGAAAGTAGAACTTTCATTCGATCAGGCCATTGCTAAAGTGACTGAGATTCTAAAGGAAGAGGGATTCGGTGTGTTGACGGAAATTGACGTCAAAGACACATTGAAAAAGAAACTGGATGTGGACTTCAAAAAATACAGAATCTTGGGCGCTTGCAACCCAAGCTTTGCTCATAAGGCACTGCAGGCGGAGGACAAAATTGGCGTGATGCTGCCCTGTAATGTCATCGTGGAAGAACATGAAGATGGCAAGGTTGAAGTCTCAGCGGTCAATCCGGTGGCTTCCATGCAGGCCGTTTCCAATGATGATCTGCATTCTATTGCAGGCCAGGTAAGAGATAAATTAGACAAGGTAATCGGCAATCTTTAATAAATAATTCAACTAAAATTTAATTCAAACGCAAAGGTGACTACTATGAAACGTTTAACACTAATTTTATCGGCTCTTTTTCTTTTTACCAGTATAGGTTTTGCCCAACAGCAAAACAAAGATATGCAAATGAAAAAACAACAGATGCAGGAGATGATGCAGGATTCCACTATGCGCTCGATGATGATGGATCAAATGACCCAAAACCCAGAAATGCGCAAGCAGATGATGCAAAAAATGGTGGGCTCCATGAAGATGGACAGCAACATGATGATGGGCAACATGAAAAAAATGATGAATAATCCTGAAATGAAACAGCGCATGCAAAAACACATGAAGATGATGCAGTCTATGATGGACGGCAATATGGATCAGTCTAAAATGATGGACATGAAAGGCGATACATCCATGATGAAGATGAATATGATGTTCATGCAGATGATGATGCAGGGCGACAAAATGGATGGAAAAGACATGATGGATAAAGACGGCATGGAATCCGACAACGGAAATAGCGAACAAAATCACAATTAGATTACAAAAACAAATAGAAACTAGTCTGGGACCAATAACCCGGGCGGTTTATAACTCAAAAATTATGGAGCAATTATTATGCATTGGTATAACGGATTTGGAGGCGGCTGGATGATGATATTCTGGTGGATATTGATAATCGCCGTAGTAGTTGTATTAGTGAAATGGGCCGCCACATCAACCGGTGGCTGGCCCGGCAACGGCAATAACAGGCTAAATAAAAGTGCCTTAGACATCCTGGAAGAACGATATGCTCGGGGTGAAATTGACAAGGAAGAATACGAAGAGAAGAAAATGGATTTGATGCGTTAGCAAAACGAAGTGCACATCAGAACGTTGAACAGTCTGTTTGAATAAAAACAATGAACAACTAAGAAATTCTAAATCAGAACATGAACATCAAAACAAAAGCTTAAAAATGAAAATACTTATTTTGGCAACAAAAAATTGCAATCATCGCCCTCAATTAGAAACGAGATTGAAGAAAATGAATATACCTTATAATCTTAAGTATGTTGAGGAACACCCGGAACTGGCCACTCGGTTCAAAATACACTCTTCACCAAACATTATCGTTGATGGAGAAGTTGTATTTCGAGGAGAGGGAGAACAATCTCTTCCCAGCAAGCAAGAACTTAAAATGCTCTTTGCTGTGAAACTATTCGACCAGGGTAAAAAAATATACAATCCAAAGACAGCTTTGAGTAGTGACACATAATGGAGTATTTAGCCAGATAAAATTCTCGGACAAGTAGTGGACGAATCATTTAAAGATTAATTACCAAAATATGGAAAAATAGAATGGACAAAGGAGAACAGTTTTTGGAGCGTAATCCCAAAAGAGATAAAGTACAAATGGTCCCTCAACACATATCGGATAAAAAGGGACTGGTAGCAGTAGATGTTACTTGGGGCGAAATCCAGACCATCCAGGCCGCTGACGGTATCCGTACCGTAGGTGAACGAGAAGTAATAAAACAACTTCAGAACGGGCTTCCGGTGATTGACGTACGTGCTCCCGGTACCCGTAACGGCATACGTATCGCCGGAACGAAAGCAATTCCTATTTCGGATATTGTGGATCGGATAGATGAGCTGAACCGCTCAAAGCCCACTATTTTCTTTTGTAACGGCCCACAGTGTCCACAATCGCAGAAGGCAATTCATATGTTGCTTAAAGCAGGATATCCCGCTGAAAAGATGTGGTACTACCGCGGCGGCATGCACGACTGGATGACCCTGGGGTTGCCGGTTGTTGAAGACAACGAATGACGTTTATAACCTGAGATTCTAAAATAGTATACCAATAACGCCCTAACGTCATTCCTGCGAAGCCAGGAATCTACCTTGAGCTTTAACGTTCATTAGTACCATATAAAAAGATCCAGATTCCAGGCATTCGCCGTGGAATGACCTTTAATAGGTTCTATATACCTTTTTTAATCGAACTCAGGTTCATAATACTTTTTCCATGTTTTCAATCACAGCAACCGGATCACAAAATAACTGTCGTCATCACTGGTAAATTTTTGATGGATGATACCCCGGTCTTTATCAATGATTTCGATAACCCGGTATGCCAATCCCTTCACTTTTATGCCCAGCACGTACACACCAAGGTCCACCTTTGAATTGATTTCATACTGCCCGGTTTGTAGGGTGTCGTTGGGCACTACCTGCCGGTCGTAGATGATAATTTTGCTGTTACCCCCCAAAAAGCCCACCAGTCCTTTATCGATTTTTAACGAAAACTCTATCGGTTTCATCTCCCAGCCTGTTTCAGGATTAACAGGATAAAAAGCTTTCTCGTCGTTCACATTCACTTTGATTTGACTCCCTTTTCCATAGTCAGTAAACGGAAATACATTCAACAATACACTCTGTTCTTCAGGACGGCATGTGTAGATGGTTCGGGTGCTGTCCTTGAGTTGCCCCTCCGCATTATATGAATATATCTCAACAGGAAGACGGTAGCTTTTTGCTTTTTCCACTATGGAACCGATAATTAATTTTTCAAATGATTGCAGCTCTCCCTCTTTGTTGTAGTTACATCTTTGATACCTATTACCATCGATTTCAAATAATAACATTTGTCTGTTTTGAGCTGATAGATTATCAATAAATAATGTAGCTGCAAAAATAGTGAGTGCAATAAAAATCAAAGACTTTCTCATATTAAATCAATAAAAAGTTACTAAATACTCGCTGCGTTCATCAAATATGTTGATACAATGATTATATTAACGGTGCATTAGTTAGAAAAACGAAAAGATCTATGACCAGAAATGTAATGGTCAGGTTCTCTTTAAAAAAAGCCCTCGCAGGACAGAAAACAGAAGTAAAGCAACATTCCTTCGTATTCTACATGTAGGGAAAGATCCGGGTTATTTATAGTTAAACCACTTACGGGGCAGATTGCGTGACCAGACATAACAAACCTCCTAATGTTTTTGTTTTAGATGGAGTGAAGTTGAATTTGCGGTTAGACTTTTTTTTGGGGGGGGAAACGCTTTTCGGCAAATTTGACCAGATATAGATCAAAATATTTCTTACATGTAGAAGTACAGAAAGCCCACTTATGTCCATTGACGGTACTTTTTGGAGCATTTTGAGGGTCAACCACTTCTTTTCCTGTGACAACACATTCCTTATTAAGACTTTCCATATAGATAAAATTAAAACCTGCCAAAAGGCTACCAACCTCATAAGCCTTAAGGCAGGCGGGGTTCAACTTTTTAGTGATGGTGATGATGACCGTGATGGCCATGGTTGCCTCCGGCATATTCAGCCGGATTTTCATCAAATGACTCTTTGCAATTTTCGCAGCAAAAGTAATAAGTAGTTCCTTTATATTCGCCGCTGGGTGCGGCTGTGATGTCTTCGATTTCGTGTCCCATAACCGGGCAGATGTATTGATTTTTCATGGTGTCCTCCATGCTTGGTTCATTTTTAGTTTATTCGACAATGAGCTTGCCGCGAAGCATTCCCATTGCGCATTGAAATTCGTATTCACCGGGTTTATCTGGTGTAAATTCAACCGGAATGGTTTTATATGGAGTTAACGTAGCCTGTTTAGCAAAATCAGGAAATATAACTTGTTCTGAACAGGCGGCGGTTTCTTCGCGAAGGAAGTTTAGCCTAACCGGTTTTCCGGCTTCAACGACTACAATATTCGGGCTGTAGCCGCCTTTTACTTTGATCAGCACTTCCTGGATACCGCCTGCACCGCTTTTAATGCGTGTACCTTCTGAGCCTGAAAGCCAGAAATACCACACGACAAGCGCAATCAACAGGATGCCTCCAATTAGTACCATTAGTTCATCGGGTGTCATAATAATCTCCTTTCAGTGGTTTAACTTTTGGTTGTAAATTTGGGTTGGAATTTACGCAACCGGTTGGCGTTGGTAACAACTGTTACGGAACTAAAGGCCATAGCTGCCGCTGCAATCAGAGGAGAGAGCAGGATTCCAAAAAATGGATATAAGATCCCGGCAGCAACGGGTATGCCGGCTGTGTTATAGGCGAAGGCTCCAAACAGATTCTGTTTTATATTCTTCATGGTGGCCTTGGAAAGTTGAATCGCCAGCACTACGCCTTTCAGGCTTCCCTTGATCAGCGTAATGTCAGCGGCCTCGATGGCCACGTCCGTGCCGGTACCGATCGCCAGTCCGATATCAGCCTGAGCCAGAGCGGGGGCATCATTGATGCCGTCACCCACCATTGCAACCCGTTTACCCTCGTTTTGGAGTTTCTGCACATTCATCGCCTTGTCTTCGGGCAGCACTTCGGCCAGCACCCGGTCTACACCTACTTGTCTGGCAATGGCATCAGCGGTTCGCTGGTTATCGCCGGTAATCATGACGACCTCTAATCCCATTTTCTTTAATTGGGCGATGGCGGCTTTGGAGTCGGCTTTTACCGTGTCGGCCACAGCCACAATTCCAGCGGCCTTGCCGTCCACAGCCACAAACATTGGGGTCTTTCCGTCGTCGGCCAAGGCAATGCTTTCATCTTGCAGGCTGCCAGTGTCAATCTTGTTGTCCTGCAGCATTTTAATATTACCGAGCAGTACCTTGTGACCGTCCACTTCGGCTTCTACCCCATGGCCTGGAACGGCATTGAAGTTTTGAGGATCGAACAGGCTGATACTGCGTTCTTCCGATCCTTTGATGATTGCCTCACCCAGTGGGTGCTCCGAAGCCCGTTCAACGCTGGCGCTCCAGGCCAGCACCTGGTCTTCGGTGAAGTCATTAATTGTAATGACATCGGTCAGAGAGGGCTGTCCTTCGGTAATGGTTCCCGTTTTGTCGAGTACGATAGTATCGAGCTTCTGGGCGGTTTCAAGAGCTTCGCCGCTGCGAATCAATATACCATTTTCAGCGCCTTTTCCTACGCCTACCATCAATGATATGGGAGTTGCCAGGCCGAGCGCACAGGGGCAGGCAATCACAAGTACTGTTACGGCTACAATCAGGGCGTATATCAACACTGGTGCCGGACCTATCAAATACCAGATTACAAACGATGCGATTGCAATAATCATAACTGTAGGTACAAAATATTCCGACACCTTGTCCACAATACGTTGTATCGGTGGTTTCGAGCTTTGAGCCTCTTCCACCATCTGTACGATCTGCGACAGGGCCGTGTCCTTACCCACTTTGGTTGCGCGGAATTTGAACGAACCGGTTTTGTTGATCGTCGCGCCGATCACTTCATCACCACTGCTTTTTTCAACGGGTATGGATTCGCCCGTGATCATGGATTCATCAATAGCAGAGGAACCTTCTACGATCTCGCCGTCCACAGGAATTTTTTCACCTGGCCGCACGATAATGATGTCATCCAAAACTACTTCTTCGACCGGAATATCAATCTCTTTTCCATTTCGTATCACTCGGGCGGTTTTGGCTTGCAGACCCATTAGTTTTTTTATGGCTTCTGAGCTTTTACCCTTAGCTCGAATCTCCATGGCCATTCCCAGGTTTACGAGCGTTATCACCACAGCCGCCACATCGTAAAATATATCCGCTAAGTCTTCGGTTGGAAATATACTGGGAAAAAGTACGGCTACCGTTGAATAGAGCCAGGCTGCCGTCACACCCAAGGTAATAAGCGTGTGCATGTTGGCTGATCGGTTCTTAAACGCCGCCCAAGCGCCAGTATAGAAGTGCGAGCCGGCCCAGAACATTACAGGCAGCGTAACGATACCCATAGTTACCTGGATCCATTGCAACAGGTCCGAACCTTCCGCTATTCCCAGCAGTCCGGGATAACTGAAAATTAATACGGGAACGGCAACAACCGCTGAAAACACGAATTTTCGCATCAGCGATTTATACTCCTGTTCGTGCGCCAGCTGATTTTCGTCAACCGGATTTTCTTTGATTTGGAATTTCTGCTCTCGTTTGCCGTTTTTTTTACCTCCTGCAGCAGAATCGAGTAATCGGGAAGCCTCGAAGGTCTCATATCCTAATCGTTCGATGATCTTTTTGATTATCGGCATATCCACTTTTGAGGGCAAGTATTTGATCAGTGCCGCCTCCGTTCCAAGGTCTACACTCGCACTGAGTATGCCCGAAGTACCTTCAAGTTCCTCCTCAATTTGTGACACGCATGAATTGCAGTGCATACCGGAAATTTGAAGCCGTAACTTCGCATACCCAGTTCTATAGCCTGATTTTTCTATAGAATCCATTATTTTCGAAACAGAAATTTCAGAACGGTTATATTCAACATAGGCGTTTTCAGTAGCACCATTTACTACTGCTTTCTTAATACCGGGCAATTTTCGGAGTTCCTTTTCAATGGTTATCGCACAGGTAGCACAATGCATATCAATGATGGGTAATTGAATTTTTTCCACACCATTTGATGTAATTTGATATGTCGCTGAAGTATCCTGTTGTTTGGAAAGGTACTTCTCTGGATTCTTATCAAACTCCGATTTGCAATTTTGGGAGCAGAAGAAAAAATGTTCACCCTCATAGGTACTGTGATAGGGAGAGGAATTGTCAACTTCCATTCCGCAAACGATGTCTTTAGCCATGACTTGCTCCATTTAAGGTTATAATGAATTTATTCATCAGGTATCTTTTTCAAGTTTCTACTCAATGATAGTGCAGGTAACCTTAACGCAAGCTTAAATCAGACGAACAATTTTGAAATAATTTATTATCAGGTGATATTTCTCTTTAATCGCCGTTAGTTAAGTATCACGCGCTTGTGGTTCCCCATCGTTTATAGAAAAAATTGTAGATAGGGACATAAACCAGCCCAATGTAGGCGCCCCAGGCAAAGCTTTCGACAAGTCCGAGGAAGAAGCCGCCGACTGAAATCCACTCAAAAGCGGGCAGTACAATTTCAAGGAATTGGTGCATATGAATATTCTCGGGCGTAACAAGCCCGTAAATAACACATAAGATGAAGCTAAACGAAGTAAAAGTTCCTGCCGCCCAGCTTACGATTTTAATGTTAAGCATAATAAAGCCTCTTTTTGTTTAGTTAGTAATGCTGTTTGTCTTTGTCGTTTTCAGGCCTGTTGTGAACTTCATGCGAACCGGAGTCGTGTTTGTGGCCGTGTCCGCCGTGGCCACCATGCCCACCGTGACCGTGGCCGAACAGGTGCATGGCTACAAACAGAATGATAA
>Ga0306910_1000187_pt1 | contig 36446 bp, 59 predicted proteins | sample AntRauMFilla2698_FD_190438 | JGI IMG/M metagenome (GOLD analysis project Ga0306910, IMG submission 190438) | Saline lake microbial communities from Rauer Islands, Antarctica - Metagenome Filla 2 #698 (v2) (version 2) | ecosystem: Environmental > Aquatic > Non-marine Saline and Alkaline > Saline ... | reverse complement strand
AGACAGAGTGTATTCTTTCGGGTCGAGTCTGGCCACTCGGCACTTATTCGTCTTATCGCAAGCTGCAATCAAATCTGGCAACATTGCAGTCTGGTTTTTATCTAGCATCACCATCACTGGCTCGCCTTCGATTGTGGCAGTTATCGTAATATTTTCTAGTTTCATAAACTTTCAATGTTGTCGGTTGCGAACAAGGCGGTCGAGGCAACGGCTAACGCCGCGCCTCACCTTGATCGTTATGAATGATGTTGCACATGAACCGTCAGAGCCGTAACCGACTGCGTAACTCGGATCACGTCGAAAGTATGTCCAGCATTTAGAATCGCGAGACGCATTGCTTCCGCCTCGGCAGAGCCTTGATCGTCGTGCGTGACGGTAGGGCGATAGTCGCTCAACCTGTCATCATCCTCATGCCGTTGAGCCATCACAGCCCATCGTTGTTTATTTGTCCGTTCCTCTTTCATAACCAGTCAGACGAGTGAATGCGAGTTCACGCGCTAGTGTTGAGTTAGACTCGTCAGGCTCGCATCGACTACGCTCCACGTTCGATTGAATTGAGTTCGGCGGGAGCCGCGCACAAGTCAACCATGTTTTCGCAGATGATTAGATCCCAGCCGTTGCCGAGGATGTCCCGAACGTCTCCGGTGTGGTGATCGCCGGGAGTCTCGGTTTCGAGCATGTCGCAGGAGGTAGCGACGTGTCCCAAGGCGTTGAAGGCATCGCGGACGGTTCCAGATGACTCACAAGCCACCAGAACCCGAAGAGGGAGAACAAGACCTTGCTCACAACCGCTGACAGCGGCGGCGTCGAGGGTGAAATCAAGCTGTGTTTGCGCTGTCATCGGTGTGAGAAGTTAGGCGTTAGACACAGAAATTTGCGGGGTGCAATGCGCCCACAAAAGCCGACCGTCCTCATGCTCGAAGACGATGCAGGTAGGGCAATACGTTTTCGATTCCCACGGAGCCATGCACCAACCGAGGCACAACCATCCCCGCTCGCAGGAATAATCTGGTTCGTGGGTCGAGACCAATGGGACGACGGGCGAATGGTTTTCCGAAGTCAGCTTGGCACGATTACCTCTCCATTTCGGGAGGGTAGATTCGCAGAATGCATCTGCGTCGATGATGTTTTCGGTAGTTCTCATGGTATTTCGGAAGATGTCTAACAATCCGGAGCAGGTGACGCCGAACCGTCCGTCTGATTATTTTTGGAGGCACAGGGCGGCGTCACCTGTCCTATTGCGTTCATATATTTTTAGTGTCGTCGGTCGGCGGTGCCAGAGCTAGGTGTTCGCAGAATGAATCAGCCCTCGTTCTTCAAGGACGGTTTCGATTCGAGAGATTACGGCAGACCTACAAAGACCTCCCATCTCCTTTTCTTTAACCAAAAACCGACTATCAAGAGCCTTCATCATTGTCAGCCGATCTACCGATACCCCCTCGTCGCCAGTCGCGAAGGAGGTCATTAGCGTATCGGCGATTGCGACAGCTAGAGGAGACAGCGAACCAGTCGCGCGGATCAATTCCGAAGCCGCTGGTGAATTTGTGGCATCAGATGCCGCTTTTTTATTTTGTTTTTTCATAATTTTACCTCCGATCCTACTCGGAATTATCCCTCTCTACGTTCTCAGAAATGGGATCGTCTACCTTTTCGAATAATACCGTGTTGTTCGCAAAGAAGAAGCTTCCTATCTTATGCGTCTTCTGATCGATGCCGAACTCAAGCTTAACATCATCTTCGATTTCCCACTTTTCACAGAGCTGTTTAAATTCACCTATTGTCATAATTTACCTTTTTGTGTTATCGCTAGATTAAAAACGAGAACCAAACGGATCTAGCAATTCCGTTCGTGCCTCACTACATCGCCTGTCCTTGGCGTTCTAAAAATAAATGCTTAGGCATATCGCAAGCATTGGGAATGCAACGAATGCACCTCACGCCATTTCTGTCCAAAAATCACTCATAGCGCGTCACTCCAATCTAGCGTTGATTTCCCACATTCAGGACATGGCACATCTACGTTGTCGCCACGCCCATTGTAAGCGCAGTCTTCGGCTTCGCACTTCACGCCGTAGATGTGGTATGTGTCGTTTAGCGAGCGATGTGCTCGCATACGATCCGTCTCACTTAGAGACACATCGGCGTTTATCTTATTTCGTTGAGCTTCGTATAGTTTGTTCATCATTTTAGGTTATCGGTTTTAGAACCAGACGGTTCGAGACAATTCGTTCGTTCCTCACTCATGCTCGACCTCCACGTTCGCGTTCAAAACCACCTCCAGTTGTGAGGCATCCTTTGCCACTCCCACATCATGCGGGATGGCCACGATCCGGGATTGGAATCCTTATCTCCACGGTAGGGCATTACTGCAAGTCGGCGCACAAAGCACCAACGGAAAGCGCGAACAAGGCGGTGATGCCAAGCCCTTTTGCGCTTCTGCTGGGCGAAGTATTCTGGTGATGGTTGGTCTTCGGTGTTCATAAAGTCTTCTGGTTGTTCTCGGGCTGGCATACCTCAGCGTTCTCTTAAATTTTGGCTAGGTTCTCGGTTTGGATCATCGCCTTGATTATCTCATAGGCGACTTGAGGAACTATCGCATTTCCTAGTCCTTTAATTCTGTCCATCCTATTGGGTAGCCCATCATCCACTCTAATCTCTGTGGATTCAATTCCCCCTCTCCCTGCCTCTCGGCTTCCCCTGTCCATTTCAGGCCGTAGACCGCCGCGTCTTTCATTGTTCCGATTTTCGTGCGCCCTTTCCTTGGCCCCTCCATGTGCTTCTTCATCGCTGGCGCGGTTCTGGCTTTCATCGCGTCCATCGCTTGAGGAGTTGGCCACAATATAAATTCTTCCTCTGTTATGGGGGACACCGATGGCGAGAGCTGGAATAATAAACGACCTTGCGGAGTAGCCGATAGATTCCAAGTCATGAAGGACTTGGTCCAGTCCCAGCTTGAGGTGGCCAAGAACATTTTCACAAATGACTTTAGAGGGTCTGACGAGTTTAATAACTTCAAACATTGCCGGCCAGAGGTGGCGGTCATCTTTTGCCGCTTTTTGATTTCCTGCAACACTAAAGGGCTGGCAGGGGTAGCCGCCGGTGAGTAGGGTGATTTTGTCTCTGTAATTAATAAAGTCTGCTGTATTTCTGACATCTGTATGAATTGGTATGTTTGGGAAATTCTTAGTTAATACTTTTTGCGCGAAAGGTTCAATTTCGCAGAATCCAACGGTTTTTATTCCGTTCCATTGTGCGGCGAGGGCAAAGCCCCCAATGCCGCTAAATAAGTCTAAATGCGTTTGCATAGTTAATAAAGTGAGAAAACAACACGAGGCACGCAACTCATGCCTCGCGCGTGCTCTTTAGGTTCTGTGATAGAAAGTCGCGAATCTGAGCAGAAAGGTTTTCTGACCTCTCGTCGAATATCTGATTACTGTCGTCGATTATTTCGGATATTTTCATCTGCGCCTCTCGCGTTGAGTGGTGCATTCCGAGCGTCAGATATTCACTGATGCGCCTCGCAGCCATCACAGAACCAGACACTCGATTCAATTTCGTTCGTTCCTCACTCATGATTCAGTTCTCCGTTCTGCTTCAAAAGATCAGCACCGCAGAATGGGCAAAACTTCATTTCAGTAACGACGTAACACCCGCCGCAGCAGCCAGCGATGTTCCATGTTCCATCATCATCGCGATCAAACTGAGATCCGCGGCGCATCTCATAAGGGTAGAGCAGTCCGCCCCCCACGGGGGATTGCAGTCTCCCAGCTTCTTTGGCGAATCGTTCGCAGCAAGCAAAACAAGACGCTGCTGGGCAATCGCTGCCCGCTGTGTTGTCGGTGTCGTTTTTCATATTCGGTATCGGTTTGTTCATAGTATTGTATTTCCTCTCGGTTTCAGTTGTGGGGTTGTCGCCTAAATAAAAAAGTAGAACCAATCGCCGCACTCAATAGCTTCGTTCCTCAGCTACGAGTGGGCTAGGCATTGTCCGAATTAAATTCGCGTCGGACGGGTCGCGACATGATGATGTGTTGTGCCGTGTGGATCGCTCGTCGAAACTCAGTGGTCTCGTCAGGGTGTAGGGATTCGAGCTTCACCCATGCGTTCCACGCTTCGACCAGTCCGTTCATCGCAGCTAGCTCCTCAACGGACAACAAGCCGTCGATGGCAACGCCGGATGGCGCTGTTCGTGGAATCGGAGATTTATTTCGGCGTGCCATGACTCAAGCGTTCTGCTCAAAACATGGGCAGTCTTTTCCCCCGTGGGTAAAGACCATGGACGCTTCGAGATTGATCGCAAACGGGACGATTTTTCGCGCCCTTTTTACGGCATCCACACAAACCCCGACGATAACCGCCCACCGAAGCGTCTCCCACTTAGTAGAACAAGTCGCTGAATTTTTCTTTTTGTACATAATTTAACTTTCTTCTTTAACACAAGGAAGCGAAGCAATCTCAGACAACACGCGCTCTACGTCCTGAGCGTCTTGATGTCCGAGGACGTCGTCAGTTATAGGCGTTTCGTAATTTAACTCCCCATTTTTTAACACAGCTACTTCGTAGGGTTTTCCGACGCTCGTATAGGCCACCTCCCCTGTTATGATGCTTGCACCGTAGCCATTCTTAAACTCCACGGTTGCAACAGTTCCGTAGAAGCTGCTCTTAAACTCAAGTTCTTCAATTTTCATATTTGTATTATCTCCCAATTTCGGGGCCGCGCTCTCGCCCCTTCTATAAGTACGCTTGGATGTTCTAAATTAAGATTCTGTTTGACCTGACGTCATCGTATCGACGCACCGGGATACTGTGCTGTCTCAGCGGTTACGATCCTTATAATCAGCCTCCTCCTGTGCGGCACACTTTAGACACACGTCTTCCTTCTCCCCGGCCGGCGTGACATTCAGCTTATCCTGCCCCACCCGCTCAAAACAGAGACAGCACATCACTTTACCATCTGGGCATATATTGCCGAGGTGTTGCTCCCCGCAGCACAATCGTGTGGGGATAAAGTCGTCGGAGTTCAATTTTACTTCGCGCATACCTCAGCCTTACCATCGCTGTGCTCGCTTGTAGCGCCTCCACACGCTGGGCACTCCTTCCTGGGGGTGTAGCTGAAGCCCACTCGGGGTATTGCGATGTCGAGCTTCCTCTTATCCATCGACGTCCAGTAGGCTTTTCGACCCTGCCACCACACTACGTCCCCCTTCAAGATGTGACGTGAGTCTGGTGTCACCTCTACCTTAAGTGCAAGCTGTTCGCCTGCGTCTTCCACTACGATTTCAATATGGTCGTGGTCGCCATTTGTTTCTACTACTATTCCTCCAGTCATAATATATTTCTCTCTAATGTTTTAAATGCAGCAACGTGTACCAGGGGATATAAAGTCCCCGTAATACTAGTTGGTTGACGCTACACCTTCGGATGCGTCCCCTGACTTATGTCACCTTTTAGGCTGCTCAGCAATCGATGAATGCCAGTCTTCTGGTTTACGTCAAGTCTGTGGTCTGCAAGGCTTACATGAAGTGTTTCCGCACTTCCAACTTGTTTCAGTATCTCATCCACAAGCGATGTAATGCGCTTGCGTTCACATGTTACCCCGGCCGTAAAGGACTCAAGGCACGCGGTATGCATGCTCTCCATGATGCTGTGTTGTCTGCTTTTAAAAGCACGGTCGACGGGGTCCTCGGTGCCAGGCTGCTCATACTCAGTTATTTTACGCATAATTTTATTTCTGACTTCTTACCGTAGATCTTCTTACTCTTCAACATCTTTAGTTTCCTCGTCTGCTGATTCCATTAAAGATATGGCATACTTAGCCTGCTCTTGCATAGAGCTATCCGTAAGTGCCACGTCGTGGAAGAATTCCAGGACCTTCCTTACTTTAGCGTCCCGCTCGTTGATGTCGTCTAGCAATCCCTGGAAGTGCTTGCTGCACAGATTCCGGGTCATGCCTGATACTGTGTAGAGCGTCATCCGCATGCCTCCCTCGTTGGGGAACTTGTAGATGTAATCCTCTAAGTGTTGTCCGCTCTCCGGCGTGGCAAATAGCCCGACTTCGGGCACTGGGTTCTTAATCATTTTTTACTTTCTTTTTATTTTTGTCTCTACTACGAGACGTCCATAATCGACGTCCATGCGGTGTATAGCCTCGGAGACTGTCAAGGGACTAGGATCCCCCTTAAATCCACTGTAGATAGTATTACCGTGCCCGAATACCGCCTCCCGGATCTGTATAATACCACTACCTTCAAGGCAGCCGTGTAGTGTCTTTATTCCCATCTCTAGCAGCTTCCTGCGGAGACGAGAGTATAATTTAGTGGCCACTCCGCGACGCTGGTATTCTTCTTCAACATCCACGGCACTAACAACTGCGTAGCTGTTGGGTAGGTCTAGCTGTAAACTTAGAAGTCCAACCTGGGTCCCTTTTGAGGTCGCTTGGATTTCCCAAGAGTCCCCGAAACGTTTGACCCGTAACATACAGGGTAGTGGTTTCATTCTAACTGCTTACTGTTGTTTTGATGTTGCTGACAAAGCGAATCTCCACCCTAAATCCATCCTCTTGTGCCCATCCCTCGGATGGATTATTTATGTGGAGTGTCTCCGTAGCTTTCGTTAACGCGCCTATATCGTTGAGCGCCTCACCTTCCCAATCGAGTCTTAGGTCGGTTTCGTAGAAGAAAAGTACTCTGTATCTATTCATGGTTTTTATTTCTCTTAACTAGTTCTGCTCTCGAAATCATTTCGAGATTCTCCAGCTTGATGTCTGTAGGGTGTCCGTGGTTGTATATCACGTGTCCGCGGGGTATAGGTCCATGGGCTTCAATCCAGAGATACCGGGCGTAGGTTGTGCGTCTTTTGGTGATGTAGGGCTTTCCCCTGGACTTCGCTGACTTGGTTTCGGTCGTGGTGGCATACACCTCCTGCCTGCTTGAGACGCAAGGAGTTCCGATACCTTTGAAGTTGTGGGGGATACGTCCCTCCTTAAACTCCGTGGCCTCTGATCTGCTGCCTACCTTGACTCCCAGGTTCCATGGGGTGCTTCCCTTCTTGAATTGTCCTTTGTTTTTCATGCTGTTTACTGATGTGGTTTCTCTTTTTTAGTTATCACGTCAATTCTTCAGCTTCTCGATCTCTTCAAGAGTGGGCCAACTATCAACCTCGTCGACCGGTATGTAGTACACCCCGACGAATCCTGCATGCTTGTCGTAGTAACCATTGAAGCGAATTAACATCACCTCTTCGGCCGACGCCTTTGACTTACCCACTTTGAAGTTGAAGAACTCCACAAAGTTGGCGCACTTACTCTTCATTAAGGCCGTGATCTCCTCGATCGCTGCCTTATTCGCAGCCCACCGGGACTCGTCTTTCCACTGTAGATATTCGTAACCGTCATTCTGAAAGATGAGATCACGATGGGATGCTACTATTTCTTTCAATGTACGCATAATTTTTTGTAGCTGGGTTAGTGGGTTGCGTCGTGGATTAACTCGTCGGCGAGTGCTTCGGAGACGGGTAGGTAATAGCCGCATTGGGCGCAGTAGCAGCGGACGGGCTGCGCTTGGAGGTCTGCTTGTTCGCGCTTAGATTCATCATACGCGTGGCTGAACTCGAAGCTTTGCCCGTTGTAGTGCGTGACATCGACGGCGGTGAGCATAGGCGAATCCCCTGCCCCGCAATCGGGGCAGGTTTCGGGAACTCTGGTGATGGGTTTAGCCATTCCGCCCGCAGCCTTGGTGATGGCAGCGCGGGCTTGTTCCACTAATCCACATAGTCCCGTATCGGGACTATCTGCGCCAAATTCACCTAGCCAATTCTCGCAAGCATCCAGCGCATCAAGTAGCTCCGGCGCGGCAATGATCAGCGACTTATTTGCCTCTCGCTCGTCAATGTCCGTGTCAGAACAATCCGCGACAGCTACGGCGACGTAGGTATCACCGATGCCAGCAACGATAAATCCTGATTCGTCGCGCCTCCATGGGCCGGGTGTATGCTGTGTGGGTTTTTTCATACTAATCATAGTTGGTTCCTTTCTATTTAAGCTTCTACGAACTCGTTGTTTTCATCGAGCCGGTAAGGTGTGTTTTCCTTGATATACACCCCTTCAACCAGAGTGACCTTACGCACACCCGGGCCGGGTGATAGTACCAGCGTGGCCTTCTCCCCACCTGCAACGGTTGCGCCGCAACCACCTACAACGGTTGCTCTGGTACCACCTGTGACGGTTGCACCGAAACCGCCTGTAACGGTTGCAGCATCGCCACCTGTGACGTTTGCACGTTCACCGCCTGTAACGGTTGCAGCATCGCCACCTGTGACGTTTGCACGTTCACCGCCTGTAACGGTCGCATCGTCACCACCTGTGACGCTTGCACCGTAACCGCCTATAACGGTTGCTCCGTCGCCACCTGTGACAGTTGCGGCGTCACCACCTATAACGGTGGCACCTTGACCACCTGTGACGGTCGCATAATCACCACCTTTAACGGTTGCTTGGGTGCCACCTGTAACGATTGCATCTTCACCGCCTGTGACGGTTGAGCGGTCACCACCTGTAGCGGTTGAGCGGTTACCACCTACAACGACTGAATCGTCACCGCCTTTAACGGTTGCTCTGGTACCACCTGTGACGGTCGCATAATCACCACCTGTGACGGTTGCACCGTAACCGCCTATAACGGTCGCACCGTAGCCGCCTGTGACGGTCGCTCGGAAACCACCTGTGACGGTTGCCCCGTAACCACCTGTGGCGGCTGCACCGTCGCCACCTATAACGGTTGCACCGTCGCCACCTTTAACGGTGGAATCTTCACCGCCTGTAACGGTTGAGCGGTCACCACCTGTAACTTTTGCGCGGGCGCCACCTATGACGGTTGCACCGTAACCGCCTACAACGACTGAATCTTCACCGCCTGTGATAGTGAGGAGTTCTTCTTTAATCCAAGCCTCATCGGCCACGGAGGTGTTCGCTGAATGCAGCGCCTTGAGATAAACATCCCAATACTCCAACCCGTGAAGTAACCCCCCGGGTTGGATTGCCTTAATATTCCCCTCCATCACGTTAAACAACGCCTTATAATGTCGGTCGATAGCCTTGACCTGCCGATTGGTCAGCTCTCCTAACTTGAGTCCGTTTCTGAGACGCACAACCCTGGCAAGACTGTAATCCCCGATACCATCCCACTCGCACTCGACGAAATAGGTTTTCTGGTCTGTGTTCTCGCGCCACCCGGCATCAGCGGCAGCGCCGCTATGGCTGTTAGATGTAATGTGGGCGATCGCCCCATCGCGACGTACTATAATTGAATGAAAGTTACACATAATTTTAATTTTCCTTTGTTTTGATTTAGATTGATAATATGGTGAGATGCGACGATGGATTTCGTTCCTCGTCCGTGCTCACGCTCCACGTCAGCAGTGAAATCCATTATCCAACTCGTTGAGCTTGAACTCCATGATTGCATGTCCGTGGTCAGGGAGTGCATCGAATGCTTTTTTATGACTATCGAAGACCCCTTTAACGGTAAAGGATGAGTTGTTGTCATCGTAAACCACGAAGACTGCTAACAATTCGGTGGACTTCAACAGAGTCCCGTCGGTTTTTGGTGTTTCCATAAGTTTATTGGCCGGGACTCTGTGAGTCACCTTCGGCGTTCTGAGGAAATAAATATCCCGTCATTCTTAGAGAATTTCTAGCGAGAAGCACGCCCTCGTCGTCATCGACGTAAGCGATCAGCGCTTCTTGGAGGGACTCAAAGCCGCCCTGCGTCTTATCACCATGTTGGTAATAATACGGGGCTTCTGTAGTCCAATCTTCAGGCGGAAACCCCCAGTTGCCCCCGTTTTCTTCGAGGTCACCTGGGGTAAAGTGATAGACCCCGTAGGTGGACCCAAGTGAATTGATAAATGCTATGATTTCGGCGACTGATCCTTCGACAAGGAGGGTGCCGGGCTTAGAGCGGTGTGACTCAATGGTTGCTGTGTATAATTTCATGCTTTTAATCTGCTCCTTTCACGAAACAAGGCACACTCACAATGTGGCCCTTCTCGTTACGGACAGTCAGGGGGTGCCCCGTAGCTGGTGCTACTAGGTCGCCTCTACCTGATTCACTTAATAGCACCCTCGCAGATACTATCAATAGGACACCATCCTCGGCTTCGGGTAGCCCCTGGACTTCCCCGAATACTTGGCTACAGATGTCATTTACGACATCTGAAAACGATGCCTCGACTCGAGCATTGCCGAGGCTTTGGAACTCGCGACCGTCATTCAGACGAATCGCGTGTGGTGTATAGTTTTTATATTCCATAATTTTAGTCTCTTTCTGTTGGTTAAGTGGTTACACCCCGAGCGATCAGGGCAAAGGATCTGGATTAGCCCCGTGCGAACAGGGTGGATTAATTAATTTGCGATGTCTTCCCAACCTGGGTACAGCCCGTTACGCTCGTCCTTCAGCGTTTGGACGACTTCATCCTGCTCTCTAATTTATACACAAAGGTGTATGGTTTAGTTCCTGGTTCAACCACGACGGTTTCACTACAAACGAATGCTTATAGTCAGAGCCTTCATGTCCCCAGGCGTTAATTCTCGCCAAGCCGACGATATTTAGATTAATAGCCGCGTTTACATCGCGGTCTATATTGTTACCGCAGCTACAAGTGTAGTTGCGCTCGTCTAGTTTCATCTTTCTTTGATTCCCGCAACAGCTACATAGTTGCGTGCTTGGAAACCACTTATCAGCTTTTAAGAGTCCGCAGTCATTACTTCGGCATTTATACTCCAGCTGTCTTACTGTCTCCGCTATCCCTAGGTCGGACACCTTCCGCCCCCATAGCTTCTTCATCCCAGTTAAGGTTAGATCCTCTATAACTATTAGCTTGGTTCTCGCTACTAGTTTTGAAGTTACCTTGTGGATGAAGTCACTACGCTTGTCTGCTATTCTCTTGTGTAGCATAGCTAGTTTCTTTCGTGATTTTTCTCGATTAGCACTACCCTTTACTTTCCGGGAGTGTTGTCTGGATCGTTTCTTCAGCAGTTTGAGTCCTTTCTTAAGGGGCTCAGGCGCTTTAATCTTTTCTCCTGTCGATAGGGTCATGAACGTCTTAAGTCCGAAGTCCACGCCTACTACCTCTTCGCCATGTTTAGGGGTTACAGTCGTCTCTACCTGCAGGCTTACATACCAGCGCCCGGCTCGCTCGCTTACAACAGCAGACATTATCTTTCCGAAGAACCTGAGTTCCTCTGTCAGCTTTACTTGTCCTATCTTGGGTAGGCGTATGCAGCTGCCCTCTAGCTTAAACTTATCGTTCGAAACGTAGAAACTAGATCTACTCTTATGTCTCGACTTGAAGGTGGGGCGCTTAGCTCTCTTAGCGAAGAAGTTTGTATACGCCTTCTGTAGGTTTGTGAATGGTTGCTGATTAGCGTCTTTAAGGGTTTTGTAAATCCATTCTGGTTTCTCTTTATTCCAACGCTTCTTTAAGTCATTTAGCTTCGGTGTTTTTCCTGTCTCTTTATAAGCCGTCTCCATTTGATCCAGAGCCCAATTCCAAGTGTACCTAGCTACGCCGCAGGCTTGCCTAAATGCTTGAGCCTGTTTGTAGGTTGGGTCTAGTTGGATTTTATGGGCTAAGATCATTTTAAGGCATCCTTAAGTGTTTTCTTGTAGTTTCTAAGGCCGTAAAGCCTGGAAGAGAAGCAGTGAACTATAGTCATAAGATCCTCTACCATCTCACGTTCCGGAGATAATGTTTCATTGTTTAGAACTATAACTTCGCACCCGTGTTGTTCGCAGCACCACTTTATATGCTCAAATCCGAAGCGTGCTAGGCGGTCCTTGTGTGCGACAATTAACTGCCCCACCTTGCCTGCATACACGTCGGACATGATGGCTCTAAACTTCTTCCGCTTAAAGTTCATACCCCCTCCCACCTCTTCTATATAGGTGACGTCCGATATTCCTCTCGCGGACGTGAACGTTTCAAGAACCTCCCTCTGGTTGCGTAGGTCGGGTTTCTGGGCCTGAGAGGATACGCGACAATAAACCAGAGAGATCTTTTCTTCGGGAGGAAGTTCTATACGTAGAACTTGGCGGACGTCCTCTTCTGTGTAGTAGCGTCGGTTTGTATTAGTCCGTTTAGCTTGAAGCGTCCCTTCCCGATCCCACCTCTGTAGTGTTTTTACCGTATTTCCTACTCTCTTGGCAAACTGACCCGCTGTGTATGTGTTCATTAGGCATACACTAGAACATATTAGCGTATATTGTCAAGACCTAAAACCACCTCCACACCATTGTCGGCATTTAACGAGTAGTCGTGGTTATGCGCCAGGTCATGCGCCTTCTCAATGGCTTCTTCTACACTGTCGGCTTCAACCTCGAAGAGTTGTATCCGTGTGCTGATCCTAGCTACAGATATTTCGAATTTCATAATTTTCCTTATGTTGTAATTTCAAATTAGTGGACACAGCTACGCAGGGTCGGACTGGATAGCTGTGGCTGGTCATGCGCTTATTCGACTTCTTCCACGAACAGTATGCGCAGTCCGGGACGTGTTTTGATCGCGTCTTCGATCGCCTCTTGCGAGATACTGCCAAGCTTGTCGTCTCCGCAATCTTCCTTAAGCCATTCGATTAGCCCGGAAAACCCGGCGAAGGACGCGGCTTTAGTGTGGCCGGACTCGCCTTGCCAGCGTGTCCAGCGTTCGATTTTGCCGACATACTTACCGCCTCCAGTCTCGTAGATAGAGACATTGGTGCCGCGTGTATCGTCTCCTTGATCAGGGCAGCCATACCCTATCCTCTCGCCTTTGAAGCGGATCGGCGGTTGGCCGTCGCGAATGATCATGATCGTTTCTTTATCAGTGTCTTTATCTTGCATAGTATTGCTTTTGTTTTGTGTGCTCCTGTTGTTGGTCGGAGCTGTTACCAGTGCCCATGTTCGGGCGAAAGGGCTTACTAAGTTTATGTGCTTGGGGCGGGGTGTGTAAAAAAGTTTAGTTTGGGCGGGTTGAAAAATCTCTGACTCTCAATCCTAGCGATTTACCATTTGTTACGCCCTGGTCACCCCCACCTCCAGCCCTTTACTGGAGCGTGTTTGAGTACTCTAACTCCCTATTTTGAATACTCAAAGTGTTAACTTTTTATTATCAAAACTGTCTTTTCTACACATCAAACTCCCTATTTTGAGTACTCAAAGTCTCTCTTGCCGTATTCTCTGCCCTACAGTCCCGGGCAGAGGTACGCTGCGTCTTATAAGCAACGCACCTCTGCACGAACGTGTGGAGGGGATCACGGGCCCCACACGCCCGCTTGGGATACTCCTGTCCCTACGTACTTCGCGTGTAGTTACACCCAAGGAAGAACCCATCTATCACGGGTCATAATCTCGGCGGCTTCTTGGACCGCTTTAACTGATGTGAATAACTTAAGCAGGGAGTTGTCATTAAGCCCAGTATATCCCCACTCGTGGCTGTTCCTCAGCTTTCGCACTTCCCATCTACCTGTTGGGTGGGGTGTATGTTTCGCGTTGCATTCCAGAGCCAGTTGGAACAGGCGTTGGTAGAACACAAATACTTTAGAGGCTTTTACAGCGTCTTCTCTGGTCAGGAACACACAACCATGTGGGGCGTTGTAGCCTGCGTCCGAAGAGAAGGTTTCTTCAACACAAAGAGTCCCCGTATACAGAAAGTGTCCTCCTTTAGGATACCATGGTGCCTCTGGTTCACGCCCTGCTTCCTCCAAAGCGGAGATCTTTCTTGTCAGCTCTACTTGGAGCTTTTCGATTTGAGCGGATTGCTCACGTAGTTCTTTTAATGTGTTTGACATATTTATTTGGGTTGAAGGTTTATAGTGACGGTAGTTCCCACCCGTCACGGTTCATAATGTCACAGGCTTCTTGGGCGGATTCGCGTGATGAGAAGAGGCAGTTGGTGTGCATCGGTCGCGTATACGGCAGCACCATGTATTTTCCTTTGTTGTAGTCGAAGCCGTAGTGTAGGAGCCTATTGGGTGCATGCTTCGCATTACACTCTTTGGCCAACTGATACAGGAACTTATAAAACGTGAAGAACCTGTGTGCGCGTTGCGCTTCTTCTTGTGTGTTGAAGCTGCTGGATGAAGTCACGTTGTAGGGTCCATGTTGTGGTTCCCATGGCTCCTGCTTCGCTTGGGTCAAGAGGGCGCGGGCTTCTTTGAGCTCACGCTCTGCTTCTTTGAGCTCACGCTCTGCTTCTTTGATTCTTTTGAGGGCTTCTTGTTGTGCTTGATTCATTTTTTTAGTCTGTGTCCATAGGTTAAGGGTTTTGCAGCACGCTTCTGCCCTCATCGGAGCTGGCATGGAGATTAGGATCTCAAAAACTTCTTTACTATCCATAATGTCTTGAATCTCATACCCGGTCTGGCTAATGTAGTCGTTATGAGCTATACGGGCTAGCTCTTCTACGTAAGCTGTCTTTAGTCCACGTCTAATCAACACCTTCTCAGCCTCGTGCATGGCGTTGAGGTCTTTGGTGAAATCAGGGAGCCAGGGCCTTGTACTCTTACCTTCCCATTGTTTGGGGTACTCGTCGCACCAGATGAATGTGATTTCTCCGTCGTCATCTCTGTCGATACGGCTAATCTTAAAACCAAGCGATCTTGCAATGGCTATTCTTTGTTCTTGCTCTTTCATTTTTTAGTCTGTCCATAGGTTAAGGGTTTGGCAAAATGCTTTGGCTCGCTGGTAGGCTGTTGCGTTGGCGGTAGCCGCTTGTATATAAGGGTCCTGTGTATCTTCTTCCCCTTTTTTATCTCAGCTTTCATTGTGATTACTTTGGTAATTCCCACCCGTCCCTGTTCAGGACGTCGCAGGCTTCTTTGGCAGAGGATATTGAGGTGAAACAATCAGTAACTTCATGCTTTAGGGAGGCTTGGGATTGATAAACAAACCATTTTAGTTGCGAGTTGTTGTAACTCACATGATAGTAGCCAAAATCAGTGTGCTTCGCATTACATTCCAGAGCCAGTCGGTATAGGCGCTGGTAGAACATGAAGGACTCTGAGGCTTTTTCGGCTTCTTCTTCTTTGGCGAATACTCGACCGGATACACGTGCACCATAGTTTAGGTCTTGTTGTTTGTGAATAGAGCCATCTCCTCGAAGGAAATACCCTTTAGCATTTGGTTCCCATGGAACCACTGGTTCAGGGGTTGCTAACTTTTCGCGGAGGGCTTCGATTTCGTTAGCGATAGATGATTGCTCATCCGCTACTTGACGTTGACGCTCTTCGAGGGCTCTGAGTTTTTGTTCGTGTGTGTTCATATATTATTTGTTCTGTTACGGCGTTGGCACTACCCACCTATCCCTGTTCATGATTTCACAGGCTTCTTGCGCGGATTGGTATGATGTGAAAAAAGATCCGATATGTCCTGCGTCTGCGGCTACTGGGAATGATTTTAGGAGTCCGTCTGCGAAGACATAAACAGAATATTTGGTGTTTGTTCGACTGCGATGCTTAGCATTACACTCCAAAGCCAACTGATACAGGCGCTGGTAGAACGTGAAAAATTCAGACGCCTTGGCTGCTGCTTCCTCGGTCTTGAAGGAGCGTCCAGCCTTAGTCCATGTAGTCCATATAGGATGTGCGGGTATTGAGCTGCGCTTAATTGTAGCTCCCGATATTTCTATATAGAAGCTTCCGCCACTTGGCTCCCATGGAACCATTTGTTCAGACGTTGCTAACGCTTTACAGAGTTCTTTGATTTCCCTAGTAATGTCTGACTGGTCAGCCGCTACTTGACGTTGACGCTCTTCGAGGGCTCTGAGTTTTTGTTCGTGTGTGTTCATATATTATTTTGTGATTTTGAGGTTCTTGACGCCGAGTTTTTGTTCCAGCTCAGCGACTGTCATTTCAATGCTCCACTCTCGTAACTTTTGAATAGTGTTCATGTTAGAGGTGTAAAAAATTAAACCCGCACAACGTGTATGTTGTGCGGGTCGTTTTAGTGGGTTGTGCCTAGCTTCTAATCACTTCGCGGGTCTCCGTGTTGAGTAGACCTTGAAGTTTTAGATTCTTATTGTTAGGGTAGACCTCCGGGGCCTCCGTGTAGGTGTTTGACTCTCCTACGAATAAAATATCAAGCGTCCTAGCGTCCTCCGACTCAGCATAAACTGCTACGGAGCTGCCAGGGTGCATGCTGCGCATATCGAGCAGACTGTCCCACACTGTCTCTTCGAGTGCCCACTGCTCCGGCAGTGCTTCAGCGAGGCTTCCATCTTTAACTATCCTTATTTTCATCTTTTATAATTACTGTTTTATTCTCTACGGCACGCACCACAGCGTGATGCACTCCAAGTGTCTTGGCCACCATGCGACGGGACATGCCCCGTCCGCGTAGTAGTCGTGCTTTTATAGCCAGAGGTCTTGATATTTCTTTCTTCATTTATTTTTGATCATGTACTTGAGATACTTCTCGGTGGCACTCCACACTTCTTCTTCGGAGTTATTGGCGTCGATCGTGTAGATGTCGACATGGCTCCCTGGTAAGATGGAGTGCGCGAAGTCGTAGGCTGTAGCTATACGGCCCAAAGTGGCGGGGTCCTTCTCAAATATGGTAAGTTCATCACCACTCTCTAGCACACGCTTGCGTGCATTCTCCGGGGTTACGGAGTAGACGAGGTAGCTCTCTGGATACAGCTCTACCGGTAGTGCCAGTTTAAGAGCGTCCATCACAGCGTAGATGCTGCGTCCAGGTAACAACCCCTGATAGATAAGAGTAGACAGCGTCCATCTGTTTAGGAGTACCCACTTACCAGAACGAAGTGCGGGGTGTATTAATTCCACCGCGGATGACACTAGGCTAAGTAACATAGCCTGTAGTCTAATTCGTTCTGGTAAGTCGTTTCTGAGAAAGTGTTCCCGGACCATTACGGCTAATTCCGTAGTTCCTGGGTTGGACACTGTCTCAGTGGCGATACCTTGCGCTTCTAAAAACGCTTCAGCTCGCCGCATTTGTGAGGATTTGTAGGATCCTGCACAGCCCTCGAACGCGATTACGCGTGGGGATAATTTACTGTCACTCATATATAACTTGGTGTTGGTGGTTATTGCAGACCTAGCGCGTCGATGAAGAAGGGTGTCTTTTCCCCTAAACTGGCTCCCATTATGTTGGTATGCAAGGTTTGTTCTGCTGTAGTTGCATCATCATCGCTGTCCACTTGGGAGTCTATAAGACACTGCTTTGCTTTGATTGGGTCGTAGACTAGTGCTACGGGTGTGGATCCATCAACCGCGACACCTAAGACGGCATCGAATAAACTATCCCACACGATAAGTTTATACTCTTTAATAATGTGCCTGAATACGCTACCGGGAGGTTGGATTAAGAACAGTGGTTTGGGCTTCCCTTTAGTTGTGAGGAATCCCTCTACGGATCTTAAGCGTTCCATATAATCATCGTGTGCCTCGGATGTGAGGAACTTACAAGCCTCTAGGCTGTATAGCACACGCGGTGTGTCATTCTGGCGATGGACGGCGCCCATAATGGCGGTATCCATGTTGTCCCCAAGGAAGTGAAATATCGCCCATGGGTATCGGTCTTGAACTATCTTTGATTTATTGTTCATTGTGTATTTCCTGATTTTACTCCAGACAGGAACCTGGTTTTTGATTTAGGAGTCCAATCCCCATTTAGAGGGCTGGAGCTCATTAAATCAACATAACTCGACGCCAATCAGTAAACTATTGTGATTGACTTCAGGCGGTCTGGGTGCAAGTTCATCCGCCCGATGTAAGAGCTAACAGGGAGTTGTTTCTCGATAGCATTTTTGGCAAGTGTCTTAGGCTTGGAGTTCACTACCTTTGTCTTGGGTTTAAGATTCTGGGTTTCAATAACCTTCAAGTTGAGAATGACCACAGCGCCCGGGTTAGACTCTGATGTTGCGTAGTACTTATGCGTATCTAGGGTCTCGTTGAAATTACGCTGTGCGTGCTCTCCGGACAGTGTCTTTTCGAAGCTGGTGATCTTCTCTGACAGAGCCTCGTTAAATACCGCATCTTCGAAAGACCCGTCATTGGTGACTTTTAACTCTTGGAGCTGTGTAAGAGACTCTTCCACCAACTTTTTGTAACCACCCGCGGGTAGCTGGGATACAGTGTAGTTGCAAACTGAACCACTGGTTGATTCGTAACCTTCGATGCGTATCGCTTTCTTTTGGGAGAATGCTTCCTCCACTACTTTTTTGATGTTATCTGGTGTCATAATATTTTGTTGCTTTAGTTTATTTTTCTAGGATTATGCAGCTATGAATAATACTGAGTATATCCTAGGAATGGATCCCGGTAAGTCCGGGGCGTTGTGTTTTCTACCTCTTGATGGTAGTGCTTTGATTTACCTCGCTACTCCTACTATAAAAGGTACGCGAGAGATTGATCTGTGTAAGATATATCGCTTTGTGCACCCTTTAATGGCGTGTACGAGGGTTTGTGTGATTGAAGATGTTCATTCAATCTTCGGAACGTCCTCAAAGTCCAACTTCCAGTTTGGAAGGTCTTTGGGTAACATTGAAATGCTCCCTGTCGTATTCGGGAAACCTCTTATAAAGGTGGCTCCTAAGACCTGGCAGAGAGTCGCTTGGCAGGGTATACCTGTCGTGAAGAATCCTAAGGTTGTAAAAGCCTCCAAGAATAAAGACGGCACTTTAAAACCAGAGCGCACCTTGATGAAAACAGATACTAAGGCCACGTCTCTGAACGCGGCGAGGCGCTTGTTTCCTAAAGAAAGTTTTCTAGACAGCCCTCAGAGCAGTGTAGCGCACGACGGCGTGGTCGATGCAGCACTCATAGCATATTGGGCTAAGCGAGAGAACATCTAGCAGGTGTCCGGAACTAAAATTTCGGTATCGCTTCTTCCTTGCCAGCTACGTCCTCTCCCGACAACAGTTCGTCAATAGCATCATCCTTTTCAGAATCTGGGGACACGCCTGGGTTCCCTTCAGAAGATTCTTCCGTATCCTTCTCTAAGCTTAGTCCGCTCTCGGCTTCCTCAGAGATAGCCCCATCCGGTTGTTGCTGCGGCTGCTGGACTTGCTCTATAGCGCGTTGAAGTAAATCAGGGACTCTGAGCTCAGGAACACCTAGCTCCTGCTCCGGGGATGTGTTGTCTTCGATCTGTAGTTCCTTTAGAATGTCTGCTGAAGCTTCTTTTCTGAGCATGACTCCGTATGTGCAGACGATACCAGTCAGGGCTTCCTTGATGTGCTCTGGTAGGGTGGAGGCGAGCTTAACAAGCCCGCTGGCCATGTTGCTGTACTCTGCTGCGGCCAGCACCTTTACCGACGGCCCCAACCCTGCGCTCTTGACTGCAAGTATGTGTGCAAGCTCCCGAGCCACGGGTGATGTTGTCGACGCGCTGGCACCTTTGACAGTCTCTAGCGCGAAGTCCATACCATTGAGCGCTGCCGACTCAAGCTCAGCGTGCCTGCCGGAAGCAATCGCATGAACAAGGTCTGGAAGGTCGGATGCCGACTTCTCAGCATGCGTCACAAGGTGTAGAAGGAATTCAGCACCGTCGTCCAAATCGTAGGTTATCGGAAATGAAGCTTCCTTACCCCGCAACTCCTTGTCTTGAGCGTCAGTGCTTTCCGGATCATCTTTTTCAACGGCGGTTGGTTTGATCTCCTCGCCGTGTCTGCTGCGTAATACAATCCGCTTAGGTCTGAGTTTATTGGTTTCCGTTTTTTTGTTCGTCGGGTAAGCGTCGTCGAGAAGTTTATGCGCAACCACACCGGAACCAAGCCCTAGAACCAAAGGCGCTGCCCACGGTAGGGATGTGAGAAATTCTAACACGCCCATACTCTTGCCTCCTTCTGCAGCCTGCTTAGGTTCGTCATCTCCCGCCTCAGCATCAACAGCGTCGATATAACCAAGTTGGGCCTGGTCTAGCAGCGCCTGATATCTCTTTTGCTTAAGGTTCTGATACAACTTGCGTACAGCGGCATACGAAGCCAGCGTACCTAAACCGCCGGCTGTCAATGCGACACCACCGCCGATGGAAGCTGTCTTATCCTTACTGGGAGGGAGTGTAACATATAGCACATCATCGTCGTCGGAGGTTGAAGCCCTCTCCGCGTTTAGAGTTTTAAGGTAGTTCGCCAAAGAGACGGCAAGCCCTGTCGCACCACCTACAGCGAGTCCTCCTGTTAGCATTTTTTTGATGAGTTGCGAGTCTCGTGAATTAAAGATTTTTTTGTCAGCCATTTTGTTTTCCTATTCGATGTTTTTGTCAGAGGGTCGTATAAGTTTCTTATAGAGCACCTTCGCGTGTTTAACAAGTATCAACCACTTACCCTCGTAGAACTCTTTTTCTTCCAGGTAAATTAAACTTCTGGGCGCTTCCAGCGGCACAGTGCCTCCTAAGAGTTTGTTGTATTCTTCTAAGTCCCTGGGAATCTCGAACACACTGCAACGAGGAGACTCTTGCTTACAAGTCTGCGGTAATACTATAAATTGATCGGCCAGCGTGGGCTCTTCCGTCCAAATAGGACTGCCGTCCGAGTTAACCTTAGCATCATACGCCTTACCATCTTCCTGGTTACTGACAGGCTTTTGTTTCTCAGGTTGTTTTTCTTTATTAACACCAGAACCAGGCGCTACTTTAGATCTATGCGATTGGGTCATGTTGCTCATATTGCTCTAAGTCTTCGTCGGTTACCATACCTTTATCTTCCAAATCTCTGGATATCTCATCAGTTATCTGGTTGTAGTAATCTATCCGGGCTTTGGTGGCTTCCAGTTTCGCTTCGTCTTTGTCAGCGTCTCGGTTCATTTTCCAGCTCACAGCACCTCCTGCCGCACCGACCCCAGCTCCGAGGCCAGCTAGTGTGACAATCATTGAAGGTGTGGCAGCGACACCTTTACCAACCAAGGAAGGTATTAAGCCTGCTAGGAATCCCACTCCGGCGGATTTTTCGGATCCGGCGAACTCCCTGTCAACACGCTCCACGACAGTTCCTAAACCTGTTAGCGCGGAGTCGAAATAGACGTTCAAAGGTTCTGGCCAGGCATACGCAGCTGCGAGCTTTTTAAACACCCAGTATTCTGGTAGATCTTTCTTACCACAACCTTCGTACATATCGGCTGCCATCTTACAGACACAGGTTTTAACCACCGTATCCTGGCTGGCCGTAGCGTGCGCCGCCTGTTTAATGTCAAGTGTGTAAGGGTCTACGCCGTGCAACACACAGGCTAAGTCCGCTCCGAATTTCTTATATTTTTCAATGTTAGCTTCCATAATATTATTGGTTAAATTGGGTTCCCGAATATCGAATGATTGTTTAAAGAGTTCTGACCTAGTGCATTCTTGGGGGCTCCTCCGAAAAGAGTACGACCTACCACACCCCCTACTAACCCAGCGAATAAGGTGCCTCCTAGTCCGGCCCCTAAAAGAAACTTAGCAACAATTGCAGCTGTGCCGGCGCCGAAAGAAGCACCTAGCATATTAGCCAGACGCTCCGCTTGCTGTGGTGGAAGTTTTCTAACTCCCTGCATCAAGTTAGCTCTCTCTGAGAAAGACAAACCTTGAGCACTGCGCAGCTCGTCGATTATCGCCTGTTGTGACCCTTCACGCCAGCTAGCGCTCTTTCTGTTTTGGTAGCCTCTGTATGCTCCGTAGCCTCCTCCAAGCACACCAAGCATCAGCGCCATTCTTGCAGGGCTTATATGCTCATTCTTACGTTGCCCTAGCAATCCAAGAACTCCACCGGCACCGGCCCCAAGAACGGCTCCGATTAAACCTGCGGGGAGAGCGCCCCCGGAAAAACCTCTATTAACAATATTGTTACTACCAGCCCAGTTTGTTATACCACTTCCCATCCTATAGCCTAAGCTTTGCGGCATGGTGTGTTGATTGCGGTATTTACCTAGGACGGCAAGCTCCGGGTTACTGGTTTGCCAGTCGCGGTGCTGGGGTAGCGTGGCCTTAGCTTGCAGACCTTTCAGCTGCATCTTAGGGTTTTCGCCGTCTATATCCAATCTGCTTTTATCAACAAAATTGTATCCTTCAGCCTTATCTGCGGCTGTAAGTAGTGTAGGGGTGGGAGTTTGCATGTTAACCGGTCTTGTATTCTCCTAGACTAGCACCGTGTCCGGTACCTGTGATAGTTTTCCAGCCGTTGCCCGCTTCGACTTGGTTCTTCATAGGATACTCGTGATTAGTTTCATCTACATTTACACCCCAATCAGGAAGCCCTGCAGGAACTGAAGAGTCCTGACTGTGCCAGTTACCTACACGACTACGCATCGATTGCGCAAGGTCTTCCTTCGCCTCAACGGCGGCCTTGATCAGACACGCCTGCAATAGTTCCGAGTTTTTCATACCTCCAAGCTAAGGTGCTCTGCCCAATACAGCAAGTGAAATTAACCCCCGGCGATCAGCTGACCTACAGACTGTCTACCTTGTGAGGCGGCCGCGGACCGCATCTCTTCCATCTTCTGCTTTACTGCTGCGTGTAGATTCGGGTTCGTGGCCTCTATGTCCTGCAGCATCTTACGCCGCTCCCCGTCCGATTCGATCTGTAGCAACTGCGCAGCCTGCTCCTCGGCCTGAGACATAATGTCTAAAGGTGTTGTGGATCCGCCTGCAGGAGATCCTCCAAGCCCCGCACCACCTGCGGTACCTGGTTGCGCTCCGCCCATCTGCGATGCTATGATGTCGTCGGCGGAACCCATTGTCTGCTCTCGCTCGAAATCTGCCTGAATCTTCTGCTGCGCGCGTTGGATTTCAATGTCTTCCTCCATCCGCTTCTTGGCCTCCTCGATAGGATCTTTAATATTGAACTGTTTGTAGACCTTATCACGGCTCACCTCACCACCTGCGGCTAGTTGCAGGTAAACATGGCGCTGTTCAAGATCATCTGCGATCGATGGAAGCTGCAGGGTTACACCAATCTGCTCGCGACCTGTGTAGTCTAAAATGCGACGTGTGGCCCACTTAAGCATGCGGTCATAGTTCTGATGCATGAAGTAGAAAGAGTTCTCAAACAATCGAATAGCTGTAGGAATCTGCTGAACCTGCAGAGAGCCTCTAAACAACTCCGCAGGGTATCCCATACCATCAAGCATGTCGTTGGTCTGATACTCGATCAGATCTTTAGGAGTCAGCTCTTTACCACTAGCACCTTCCTCCTGGTATCGTATAGGAAAAGGGAAAGCATGTATCTGCTCAGGATTCTTGCGCCGGGAAGCTATGAGATCCTTCACACGGTCTCCCCATACACCCAGGTGTGAATACATTGTAATGTCTGAGGCGTTGTTGCCCAGCTCTGGTGAGAAGAGGCGGAACGGTAGCATGTAATCCCGTCCGACAGACTCGTCTATCTTACGGTATACCTGCAGCTGGTGTAAGGATCGGTAGTTGACTAAAGTCTCCGGAACACCCCAACCATTGTTAGACACTCCGGAAATTGTAGGCGCCTTGAAGTGAAATACTTCGTCTTCCTGGAACATAAAGTCCTGATCATTCTGGATGGCTTTAAGCATCGCTATAGGCGTCTTGTTGACTTGATAAAGTCGGCCTTCTTTTATCTGACTCACGAACCACTCCTCAAACTGGTAAATGAACGTTGTGTCCCGCCCTATCCAAGAGAACTGCAATCGCATGCGCTTGGGATCTAAAGGTGCGAGCTTGATCCGAGTAGACTCGGTAGAACGTCTGTCCCTAAAAGGCAACTCTACCGTAGGTATACTGCCACCTTTATGCTTACTCATCGCCGCGGGATCCGGGACTGTGTAAGTCATTCTTGTTAGATTGAATTTAGCATCGTTGCCGAACATATCCAACGAGTATTCTTTCAGCCGCCCTTCTCTACGGTCGATCAGGAACCTGTCGAAAGGGAAGCATATCCGCCAGAAGCTATTTCCGTAGCATGACCACTCCTCCCCGGCCGTAAGCATTGCGCTGTATAGATCCAACTCCTCTGTCAGATATTCTTTAAGCTCATCCCGCTCTCTCTGATCACCCTGCTTGCCTACAAAGTCGATGTCCGTAACGAAGTGTGCTACCACTCGCTTAGAGGCCCTGCGGTATAGAGGGTTCATGTAGAATAGAAACATGCAGAACTCCAAAGCTGAATCCAAAGATGTAGGCATGTATTCGCTGCTAGGTAGTAAGAACGGATCGGAGAATTTACCACCTGTATCAAATATGTTAGCAAGATCTTGGTTTTTTTGTGACATGTTTATTTATCCTCTGGAATTTTAAGATCTTCTATTTTAACTTCGGGGGCCTCTTCAGAATTACATACAGCGGAGCCCTCCTTCAAGGTCTGCGACTTGCGTCCACTAACCTCTGAAGGCGTCTTACCTACCTCTACTCTTCCGTTTTTAATCATTGAATCTATCCACTCGAAGAAATGAGACTAGACTGAAACCTAGCTCTTGGAAAGTGAAAAACCCACCTGCGTATATCACTCTGTAAGTGGTGCTGTCGTGAGTTATCTCTATCTCAGTCTTAAGATCTGGTTCGAATGTTGTTCCTAAAGGTACGAAGAAAGCTAAAGCCTGTTCAGTCACGCAGAACTCCATAATATCCATACTCATGGTGAGTTTAGGCATCTTTATGCGCACACTATCTCGCACAGCAGTATCCAAGTGATCCCGGACACGTTCAGTAGGTTTCCTGCGCCGCGGTACTCGCTCTTGCGTAGTCCGGGTAACTTCGACGACGACCGCTGTCTTATGGGCTACGGGTATTCGCATTGTCTCATTCGGATCTGGGTCATCCTCCAGCAACAACAGCGCCGCATTATCGACACTTCCGTCGTCCTTGTTATTGCTATTACCTATGATGGCGTCCCGCATAGCCCTGCTTTCACGCAACGATTCTGGTTCTTCCCCATAGTCTATCAATCCACCTAACACATCATCAGTACCACTCATATTTTAGCTCCATCTACCATTTGTTTCAGTTTACCCACTATACGTAAAAGCCCATCAATGTCGCAAGACGACTTCTTAATAGATACGGCCTCACAAGTCTCCTTGTTTGTTATAAGGCCCAGCTCGACAAACAACCGCTCGGCCTGTACATCCCCTGTAATCTCCAATACGTATCTGGTGAAACGTTTCCTGTCGGATAACAGTGCTCTAGCTCGGAGGTCTGTACCGAACATCGATTTTAACTCCACGGTGTAGTGATCTCCCAGCGTTTGATAAACCAGGCCGCCTACGATTACAGCAGCGTGCTGCAACGACTTAAACTGCGTGACGATGTCGCCGACTCGTGCGCTTAGAATAAAATCTTTCCGGAGGTCTCTTAAGTCGCTTGGGGAGCTTTCGAGAGCTTGTAGCTCCCTACTGAAACTCTCCCGTAGCCTTGTGGAATTCGAGCTGCTGGGATATGTTGCCCCGCTCATCCACCGCCACACAGCCACTCTGCTTAAGCTAGTACCTGTCCTTTTACTAAACTCTCTAGCAAAGGTTGTAGCGTTCCACCCAGTTGATGCGAATAGAAATCTTAACGTTCTACTCCATCTTAATTTATCATCTAATACGCAATCGTTCGACATAACCTGAGACCTATAAAAGGAGCTTAGGTTGCCGAAGCAACACTTAAATAATTAACTACGCTTCCTCGCCGACAAGCGCCCCCATCATCTCCGAGTACTTATCTCCACGTCGCGCAGCCTGTTTGATATAGCTGGCGTGAGCCTTTTTGACGGTGTTAGAATCCCGACCGGCCGCGGTCAGGTGCGTGACGACTGCTTTAGAAGCAGCTTTATTGATACGGGTTAGAATTTCTTGTGGTTCCATAGTAGTTGTATAGTTGAATTAATTTCTTGTGTTTAAGAAGACCCTATACAACTAGACGTGCCGTTATCTGTCAAGGAAACTTATGCAGGTAGCTTAACCACGAGCCCGTCTAAGTCTTGCGCACTGAGCCACCGGTATCTTTTCTTACGGCGATCGTAATAGCGCTGGTATAATTTACCGTCCCTACCTATCTTACTGCCCTCAGCCATACGGGTGTCGATGCCCGCCCTCGACGATTCTGGCCCTTCGATAGAGGATAAGAACCCGAACTGCGAAGTGTTCAACGCCTGAGCCTCCTCCGTAATAGCCTGGTCCGACCCCAAACCCCCGGGGCCCATGAGTGTCATACGTCGGGCCTGCTCTACGAGCTGCATTGGATTGATCTCCTCCAGAGGCGCAGACAACACACTACCCAGCAGGTGTTGCTCGGTGTAAGGGTCGAAGTAGAATGAGTGGATGGGTTTCAAGCTCTTGTGCTTCGCGACACGGTAGGCCAGCTGTTGGCGTAGCTTACCAGCATCCATCTGAACTCTTTCACGTAGTAAGTCATTTGTTCGAAATATCTTCTTAAACTGTAGGTTGTCTCGCTCGTCCGGTGGTTCGACGCCCTTGTTGACCGCTAGAAGCTTCTCAGTGGATGCTAGAATACCTTCCAGACCTACGGACACACTCTCCTCAACCTCATCATCTTCATAGACGCTGCTGGCTTCTTTGCAGGATTTCGCCTGCTCGAGTTTGTCGAATATGTCGTCTATAAGGCTCATTAGAATAGTTTGGTCTGGGTTGGTGCTTTAGGTTTAGACAGTTGATCCGTTATCGACTTCAGCGCACTCTCCGGGTTCCTGAACATTGGAGACTTTTTGGCTTCTGTAAAGGTCATACGTGCGGCGTCCATTAGGTGTCTGTCAGCCGCATCACGCATACCATGCTTCCACAGAGTGGTGGCTCTCAGGAATGCCTGTAGTTGCTTCTGCTTAGTCAGCAGCGAGGCTGCCTTGGTGATCTGTTTGTTATTCATGTCCGAATGCCGCTATGTCTGCTTCAGCTGAGCGGCGGCGTCCTTCCTCAGGACTCTGCGCGTAGCCTAGTAGTTCGTGTTGAGTGATGATGCGGTGACTTGCGCACTCCTCGCCTGGGTGTGTTACTTGGAGGGATGCGCTCTTCAGCTCGCCCGTGTTCTCCTCCACCCCGACAGCTCTGTCGTCGAATAGTTTAACCATCCCAGGTGTCTTACGGTTGGTCACCTCCATAGGTGGTAGCTTGTGTGTTGCGAGCCACGCCTCCACGAGCTTGCGCTGCGGTTCGCTGACAGCTCTCGCCGTGAACACCTTCACTTCTTTACCCTCATCGATCCATGCGTTGACGCGGTCTACCATCTTTTTGATGGGTTGTCCGATGATAGCCGGGTTAAACTTCTTCCCGTCTCCACTATTCTCCGCGAGTGTGCCGTCGAGGTCGACTGCAATGTACGGAGCCTCCTTCTTGGAGCGCCCGCGGTACTTCTTCTGAAACTTACGGAGGTCCTTAACCTGTGGTCCTATGTAATCCGGATCATCTAAAGTGGACTCCACCAATATAACCTTCTCTGTCTTAGAGTTGGTAGCCTGGTACGTGCCGGCACTCAGTCCATGATCGTATGCGATAAACAGAGGGCAATCCTTGAACTTCCCACGCGACTGGTAGCCGAGTAGTGCAATCTTATCCGACATCTCCAAAGGATCTAGCCCGAACTCCTCACGCATCTCTCGGAGTATGGTCTGCTTCAAATTCGAATCCCGCTTGTCCTTACCGCCGCCAGCGGGGCGTAGCTTGCCTACAAGCTTTGGGTCCATACCCTCCTCCGCATAGTTCTCCTCTAGGAGGAACTTACCGTCAGGCTGAGCGAACAGAACCCCGGCGCCGAATCGGGCGAGCTTCTGCATAATGCGTAGGCCTTCCGGGGCAGAGCTTGCCTTAGTGAATGTTGATCCGATCGGCGCCTCGGCCGGTGCCGGTACAACTGGAGCCAGTTTAGGAGCTTGAGTTGTGACAGGAGCTGCTGTAGTCGCTGCGTTCGGACGCACCATTGCTTCCAGCGGATCTGCTACGGACACAGGAGCTGCAGGAACCTCCTGTGTGTTGTAGAATTCACGAGGGTCGAACTTACTGCGCGTATCCCAACCCTTATTAACGCCGTACTTTTCAGGATTCTGCGTACGTAGGCGATCGTAGCGCTCCTGCTGAAGACGCTTTATACTCTCCATGGCAGCATCGCGATCCATAGCTGGTAGGGCCTTAATGCTAGCAGACCCGAATATACCATCTGCCCCAGCCTCGCCTATATCCAGTCCTTGCTCAAGCATAGCCTGTTGGAGCATCTTCTGCGCCGCAGCGGGTGATCCATTAACACCTACATCAAACACCTTCTCTCTAAGAGCAGGGTAGTCGTCAGGTAGATAATCAGGCCAGTAGGAGCGATATATCTCAGTCGCACGCTCGTCAGTCATGTTAGCGATATCTTCACTCGGGTGGGCTTTGGTGCTTATTCCTTTGTTGGTAAACCCTCCAGAGTCTGTGACCGTCCCACCTTCACGGTCTAGCACACCGCGCACCGCTTGATCAAAGCCTCGTATAGGTTGAGTCACTACGGCTTCCTTCGCAGACGCGGCCTTCTGCACTGATTTGAGACCCTCTATACCAGCGGCGAGCATAGACGGATTAGACCCTTGGGAACCTGTTACAAAGTCGAGTATCTGCTGCTCGAGCTGTTCAGCGGGCGCATATAAATCCAACCCTGCCTGGTTCTCATTGTTAAGGAACTGCGCCAACACCTGCAACTCCTCCGAGTTCAACGCAGCGACTTTCACCGTAACCTCAGCCTGCTTACACTGCGCATCCTTGGTGTGTAACGCCTCCTTAAGAGAAGCCAGCTCACGCCAGGAAGCGGCCTTCTGTCTCGAAAACATATTTGGTAGATTACGCTCAGCCACACGTCGCTCCACCTTAGACGAGTCCATAGCCGTCCGCACCGCTGAGATCTTGTCCTCGCGCGTGGCTGCGGGGTCCTGCTTAAATTTACTGACAAGACGATCGTAGGCTTTATCCAAAACTCGACTGTCGTATTTGGCCGCGTTGGCTTCTAATATTGCAGGGCCCCAGCGTTTAGCGAGTTCTTCGTCAGAAGTACCCATGTCTCTCAGCAGGCTATACAGGTGTAAGTTTGCCTGGTGTATGTGGAGCTTATACTGCTTTGTCTCCGGCAGGAATCCTACACGGAATGCACTGCCTGTTCCTCGACGCACATTGAATTGAGTCTCCAACTCTCCATTCTTCTTACGCCGTGTGTAAACTCCGGGACGTAGTCTGCCTTGCATGATGGAAGCATACTCATTACCTCCGTGGATGAATGTTCCTCGCTCTGTGAGATACGGAACCCTCATCAGAGTGAGATCCTTCTCGTCGAGCATCTCATTCGTATTATCATCAAAAAGACGCACCTTGCCTCGGAGGCGCCTTGCCAAGTACTTATCCTTAAGTAAGGCCTCCTTCTGCTGCGCAGGATCATACTCCTCTGGATCTACGTATTCCAGCGATTTCAACTCTGTGCGTATGCCATTATGAGACAGAGGGAATGATTTTTGAAGTGCGTCCTTGGCATCATCAAATATCAACTTCCGGTGTGTCTGGAAATCTTCAAAGTCGTATAGGTCGACACCTTCTGGAGTTTCGTCAGGGAGTGGCATTTAACAAAGCTATGCGCTCGTCACGTAATCTTCAAGTTTGGATTTACCTACTAGAATAGATAAAAAAGAAAGGACGGGCTGCTACACCCGTCCTTTCGTCCTTTCGCCCTCACATGGGCGGTACTGCAATATCCGGCTCGATTATATCGAGTATCCGGAGGTCCTGCGAGCGAAGTTCATCCACCGTGAAGTCCAGCTCGCAGCACGCGGGTAACTGTGCGCCTACTCCTTCGTCGGAGTAGAATTCTTCCTTATCTAGGAGGTGAGTTTGTTTCACCCACCTATCCAGTTGGTTTGCTGGAGTCGACCAGGTTATAAACATGGTCCGCCCCTCGCGTAACTGATATAAGTGATAAGACGCTCTCAGTCGCAGCAGCTCAATGTCTCCTTCTTCCAAAGGAGACTCGCATACTAGCGAGTATATATCATCTATGCTGGAGTAGCCTATTGGATACTCTATTATCTTCAACCGGACTTCCTGTCCGGTGTTGGGGTTCACCCGCAATACTGCGGGTTCCCCCTTCTCCGCCTCTACGGCCATAACTGGTATGACCGGGGATTGGCATAGGGCGTGCCGATACCTGAGGAATTCCCACATCTCTGTGGTCTTCCTCAGGTGGTATTGGTATTCCATCCCCGCCGGGGTTTGGATTTCCCTAACTACCCCCAACACGTGGTGAGGGAGGTCGGGTCTTATGTGGTAGGACCCGGACGGGGTCCTCAATCGGATCCGGTCAAGGGTCGGAGTGAGGCTTATCCCCTGTGAGGTCATCGCCGCCCCGCGCTGGAGGTCGTCCTCCGAGACCTCCAGCCCATCGGAGCTCCAGGTTATCTTTCGAGGGGTTGTCCCCTCGAAAAGCAAGTCCGCACAATAGCGGACTAGCTCGAGGTTATCAACACTGGGGTCTCCCCCAGTGTTGATGATTGGCACTGCCTGGGCGTGGCCCAAGTAGTGCTGTTCAAACTTAACCGCGTGCGCTACAATTGATTTTGATTTCATAGTTATATTTTTTTATTTTTTACGGAGTCACAGGAACGTGACTCCTAGAATAGTAGAGTCTTCTACTATTCTTATATAACTAGAAATACCTTATAATTGCTTAGTCGCTCTGAGTATCACCACCAGCGAAATCAATCTCCACACGGTTACCCGCCACGGACATAACCTCGTGCCTGCCGTCTAGTCGCATACCGGGCTTAATCTCTGCGACGGTGTCGAGTAGTTGAATGACGCGGATAAAACCTTTAGTCAATACATGCCCGGGGGCCGTTTTGATGTCAATCTGTCCCTCAGCGCCTACAGTGAGTTGAATGAGGTCAGGGTTTTGTTCGTCTGCCCTTGCTACGTTGTGCATCAGTTTCCTAAGCTTCGGAAAAGTATCCACAGACGTAACAATACCATCCTCATTGATGCCCACAAGGAATTCTAGATCCCTACGCATATCCATACCGGGGTGTGGTTGCTTGGGACGTGGTTTCCCTTCGACGCGGCGGAAGACATCCCTAGTGCAGGGTGCGTGGCGTAGGTTACTCTGCGCTGTTATGAAGTGGACCGCCGTGTTGGGAGCGTCTAAGACCTCGCCTGCTGTGGTGCTGGGCGGGTTCATTCGCACAGCGTGTATCTGCTGCTTAAACTTACGGATGGGTTTTTTGATAGTGTTAGTGTTACTCATGTTCGTTGTATTTGGTGGTTGTTTTTGTAGGTGTCGTGGAAATATCCACAACAGTTTCTTCTTCTTCTCTGAAAAGCCCCAAGAACCAATTAATTGGTGCCATGAGGCTGGTGTAGCTCCATTTAAAATAGGAGGCTAGTAAAGCTCCTACGTAAATAAGGAGGCATGCTATTAATAATGTTACAATACTCATTTTCTTTGTTTGTCGTATATTTGTTTCTCCACCAGTAAAGACTCCTTTAATCCAGGAGTGCATACTCCACACTGTTCCAGGTGATACGTGTGGTTGGCTAAATAACAGAAGCCGCTCTTGTCTTTGTTCGGCGCCAAGCGCATAACAACCTGCCGACACTGTGCACACACGATGCGCGCAGTCTCCCGGTCGTGCTTCTTGGCTGATTTACAGTCCTTGCACACATTACTTATAATGGTGCATACACCCGAATGAAACACCTCTAACTTATGCACGGCTACAACATTGTCGCACACGCACTTCATGTTCTTACCATCCAACAAAGAATCTTTCAGAGCAGACGGTGGCTGAAGTTCTTTAAGAATTTTGGCTAAGTCATCGGGTATTTGTTTCATCGTATCAATCAGTCTTTACCGAAGTAATTTTCTAGGTATGCGTGTTTATCCTCATCAGCAGTGTCGAAGTAGGCAAGCAATTTATCAAAGTTAGCCCAGTCCCGAACTGCCTTCTCTTCCAACCTCGTGAAATCTATAAGGTTTAGAGGACCAGTGATGTGGGTAATCTTGCCGTTGTAGGGCGGCTCATACTTTAGATACTCATCTTTTTCCCACTGTTTAATGTGTTTCATCACAGTGTTCTGAGATATGCCTACACGCTCCACGAGCCAATCTAGGCTGATCGTTATATAGCCGCTGTCGGAAGCCACACCACCCTCCCTTAACATCTTGAAGTAGTTCGTCATACGCACGTCGCCCTCGTCAGGCTTGCCCAACTTAACACGAAACGTTTTATCAGTGTTACTAACACGCTTAATACAACCCGCACCTAAAAGCACTGATAGGGCAGCCGTAGTAAAAATGTCCTTCACACCGGACAGGCGCGACATTTCATTCATCTTCAAGTAAATCTCTCCATTAGAATCCTCACTCATTTTCAACGCATCGTAGATCGCTTGCACGTCTGTCTTATGAGGATTAGCTGACTCGATGAAGAAGTTCTGCACATCGATCGCCTTCTTATGTCTGTAGGACATACACAACGATGGTTTACCATCACGCCCTGCGCGACCACATTCCTGAGACAACGCCTCAAGACTTCCTGGAAGGTCTCGATGAATTACTGTCCTGATATCTGGTTTGTCGATACCCATACCGAACGCATTAGTGGCTACTACAATCCGAGCGTGGTTATCCATGAATCTGTCCTGGTTTATGCGCTTCTGGTCATTGGAGAGCTTCCCATGATAGTAAACCACCTCCTCGTCCATGTTATCGGACAGAAACACCGCCAAGTCTTCCACGTTCCTAATAGTTGAACAGTAGATAATAGCCGAACCTTCCCGACTTCTTAACAGATTTGCTATCTGCGCGTCCCCTTGCAGGTCCTCGCTTCGCAGCTCCAGGTTATCTCTACGTGGGTAGAACTTACATCTGTTGGCATGTGGTATGCCTAAAACACGTCGTATATCCTCCTCCACCTCTGCTGGAGCGGTTGCGGTGAATGCAGAAACAACCTTGGGGTCATACTCCTCAATGAAGCCTCCCACCTTAACATAGTCGGGACGAAAGTTGTCCGACCATTGCGACAGTGTGTGGGCTTCATCCAGCACAACCATATCCGGCGTTACGTGTTTCATGGCAGCTTTAAACATAGCGTTACCCAGCCTCTCTGGAGCCACGTAAAGGAATTTCAAATGTCCTGCCAACCAATCACTCAGTACCGCAGCATTCTCCGCCGGGGTCTGGAGTCCTGATATCTGCCCGGCTGGTATACCCTTCTCCCACAACCCCTTCACCTGATCACGCATGAGCGCCACCAAGGGGGAAAACACAATGGTCTTCCAGTCTAAACATAGTGTTGGGATCAAGAACACCGCTGTCTTCCCGCAACCTGTTGGCAGGATGCAGATAGTATCGCGTCCAGCCATGATGTTGTAAATCGGTATATCCTGCCCCTCGCGCATATTATCGAACCTAAGGCTTGTGAGAACCTCTGGTATGCGAGCCGCGGCACTCATAAGCTGCGACTTGTTTACACGAGGACCCCGCAAGGGTTTCTTACTTAAATCAATTTCTTCAGTTGCTGTTTGGACCATAGTACCTCCATATCTTTGCGAGTTTTGTAGTGAATTTTTCACGTTCTTCGATCTGTGCTGCTTCCGGACTTACAAGCCATGTCAACATAGTGTCCAGCCCGAACGAGGAACGCTCCTGGAATGTTAGTATGGAGTTTCCGTAAAACCACTCACACATATCAATGGTAGGTATACCCTCCAGCAGCCTAGGCTTTTTACTACGAAGCGCTCCTAGTCTATCGACTAGTTTTAAGACTCTGTGAGGGTGTATACACACAATTGCGGAGACGTTACACCACTTACTATGGCTATCCTCTAAGGCCTCCGCGATAGCATCTATCAAATCTGGTCCATCTTTATAACTATCCAACGCATAGACACTCTCCTCTAATGTGTCCCCACAATCGTAAACTACTCTCATGCATTGACACGAGAGCAGGTCTTTCAGACTTGCCGGGGCTTTGACTACGCCTGCTGTGGTATCCCACACCTCATCGAATAGGATAAAGACTTTCTTATTAATGCAAAATTTTTCTACTTCCATTTTATTTTAACTGGGTTAGGCAGGCTCATTAAACGTAGGCCTGCGACTGCGGTATCGAATATTTTAGTCTCTTTGCTCCACAGGTGTCTGTCGTATCTGTCGGATACCACCAACAACGAGTACACTTCTTGAAGGCTTTTATGAATATTTACCAGGTCGTGACGGCGGATAGGTCTGGGGACTTTCTCTACTCTTGTGTCTAAGAACCTGTCAAAAACATCCGAAGGGTAAGGAAACTCTGCCAGAGGCAGTCTCCCACCCACACTCGCGTAATCACCTGCTTCTATCTCTTTAGTTTCTCTGATGTCTGTGACACCGCCGAGTCTGTAAAACACCGCGTAGAAACCTTTAATTTTTATAATCTCTCTTCCTTTTAACACGTTATAAGCTGAATGCGGATACGGGTATGGAAACTATGGAATACCCGTATTTAGAATCCGTACCCATTAATAACTTCGGCGCCGGCATGCTTGATACCAGGCCTGCTACGATGCTGGAGAGTGTTCCGCCACTCTCCATCGTAGCCATACATATAAACAAGCTTTCCTTGCTCGGCAGCTGAGCGTCTTGCACGAGATGGTAGCGATCCTGATCCTCCATTAAACACTGCGTCAAAAGACTCTTATATTTAGGTAGGACTGTATTGGTCACTACATGCACTTTTTCCGGCACAAAGTTCACCTCACTAAATAGCAAAGGAATCTCTATAACCGGGTCCATGTCTAGCTCGTTGAGGAGCTCTTCCAGCCCACACTCCGATAAGTTGGGCCGTCGGAATATTCTAGTAAGGTGCTTAACTACACTACTTTGACTTACCTGCATCGTCTTCCTCCTCTTGTTTAATTATCTGATCCACCGTGTCGTCATAACCATGAATCCTCAACAACTTACCGACCTTGGCTATAATATCAGGGCGTGCATGAAACGCTTTACTGAAGTCTTCCGCGGTCACACCGGTAACGCCTAGATCCTTGCAGGTGTATCTCTTAAAACTTACTACAGTTCCAAGTATCGACTCATTTGCAAAGAAGTCCGCCATGGCTCGGTCAAAACTGATCGAGCATTGGGTTTCTTCATCCGTATCTGAATGGTGATCGTTAATAAGATCATACTCGATTATACGGTTATTTGCGCCGTAGGAGTTTTTATCGATACGCATCATGACAGTCGTTCCTATCTTTCTTCCGGAGCCATCCTTCAGGATACCTTTCCGGGATAGTATGAGTTGCATTGCAGCGGTCTGATTAAAAGCCTTTCCGCCTATCTTTGTCTTGTTGTAGAGACTGCCCATCTCCGCGGACATGAAACTACCTGTGGCGCTCATGTCCACTTTGTCGTTCTGGTGCGAGGTTATGATTAAAACGCTGTTTAGGTCTCCCAGCAGGAACGGCAGTTTACGACACCACTCTTGAGCCCACTTAGAGTGACCGAAGTTTGAACCCTCTCCAATCTCTTTGATTTTGACCGACTTCTTAGCGGCTTTCTTAGCGGCTTTCTTGGCAACTTTCTTGACGGCTCCCTTAGCCTCGACGGGCTCAACTGTGTTCTCGTGCCCCTTCTTCTTCCAGTCATACACCCCGGCAGACTCAGCCTTAGACATAAGCTTGGACCAAGTATCCACTACCATGAGTAGGGGCGTATCCTTACCTACTATCCTTGTAGATTTTGAAGAGCTCATACCCCTTTGTGATAGTATCCAGTTGGTGTGATTCTTAGCCATCTGATCCACCGCGTGTACCCCGGTGAACATGCCAATCCGTTTGAGCATCTTAGCAGCAACCAAGCGACTGTTATTCAGAGCACGCATAGCCCAGTTTGGGAGTAGAGGTTTGCTCTCTGTCTCTTGCAAGGAGCAGGGAACTCCTACGAGCATCGCGCCTCCCATAAAGTAGTAGCACAATGTTGTCTTTCCTATGTTTTCACCTCCGATTATCTCTACCATCACCTTTGTTGGGATGCCATAAGCTCCGAACAAGTATTGAAGGTAGAAGTGCCTGAAAGGGATCATGTTGTGTTTAACTGAGTCAGCTGTATGAAAACCAGCAGGGCTGATCTTACTTTTAGCAAACATTGCGGCGAGAGTCTCACCTACTTGATCGACGAAATTTTCATTCTCATCGGCCATAATATCGAACGAGTAACTGCTATTCTGCATGAATGCAGGTATTTGAGTAGTCTCGGGTTTTATAGATTCTTCTTTTTTCTTAGGCATAATTGGATGGTAAGAACTGTAAGGGGTCGGACCTTACAGTTCCACCTATTTCTTTATTTACTTTGCTTCTGCGCCAGATTCACTAGTCGCCGAAGTGATTCCGCAGACAGATTGTCTCCGGAATCCATACTTGCCTGGAGCGCATCCAGTTCCGCGGCTTCTTCCGCACTCAGTGAACTTCCTGCAGACGGCGTCTCGACTGGTGCTGCTTGAGACGGAGTCGAAGCGGGTGTCGCAGCAGGGGCTGC
>Ga0306910_1000186_pt1 | contig 36516 bp, 34 predicted proteins | sample AntRauMFilla2698_FD_190438 | JGI IMG/M metagenome (GOLD analysis project Ga0306910, IMG submission 190438) | Saline lake microbial communities from Rauer Islands, Antarctica - Metagenome Filla 2 #698 (v2) (version 2) | ecosystem: Environmental > Aquatic > Non-marine Saline and Alkaline > Saline ... | reverse complement strand
TTTTGATTTAACAAGTGATAATTTTAAAAAAATAAAAACTTTTAATGAACGAAAACTAAATTTTTCCGGGAGGGCAAAACTACAACTTATCTTCAAACCTCACAAGTAAAAATAACTTCAAATTATCCCTACTCCTGCCTTACATCTCCTCTCAGTACCTCAATTAGCGGGGTGCAAAACTACAACTCTTTCCCTCTTCCTACCAAACTTTTTTCAAGGTTTTTTTGAAAGGTTTTATGGTCACATCCTAACTCCCTCTCCTATCACTATTTAGATAATTTAATATCTAATAACGTGTGAAAAATTGATTAAAAAAACATAGGATTCAATTGTTCCTAGTTTAAAATTTTAAATTGCAGTATGAATTGGGATCTTATAATAATGTCAATAATGTATGCTTTCGCAGGAATCATGCATTTTATAAAACCTAAAGTTTACATTAAAGTAATGCCTAAGTTTTTTAAAGCAAGGAAATTTCTTGTCTTACTTTCAGGAGGAATTGAAATAGCGCTTAGTATTGGATTGTTATTTCAAGAAACAAGAAGTATATCAGCAATAGGTATTATATTGATGTTACTTGTATTTTTTATTGTACATTTTAATATGTTACGAGGCGATAAATTTGCTGCAGGTGTACCAAAATGGATTTTAATTTTAAGAATCCCTATTCAGTTTGTTTTAATCTGGTGGGCTTACCTTTATATATAAATTATGGAAAAAGAATTTACAGAAAGAGAACTAGATAGAATTATTGAAATGGCGTGGGAAGATCGAACTCCCTTTGAAGCTATTGAATTCCAATTTGGCGTGACTGAGAGTGATGTTATAAAAATCATGCAGAAGGAAATGAAACCTTCAAGCTTCAGGATGTGGAGAAAACGTGTTCAGGGACGGGCTACAAAGCATAAAAAACTGAGAAAAAACTCAATGAAAAAATTCAAATCTTCTCGCCAAAAGCAAATAACACATAATAAAATTTCTAAACGATAAATTATCGTTCAAAAATTAAGAATAAATATCATTTAAAATAACAGCTAGACGTATTCCTGCTTTTTTCATTTGTAATTGAGATACGCCAAACCAATCATACATGTATCTATAGCTTAAGTTCTCGTTTGCTTCGGCCGATTTGTAAACTTCTCGTGTTAGATTTCTGTTTTCTTCAACCCAATCTAATAAAGCTCCAGCCTTAATGTCGTTAATTTCTGTTTTACTTAATTCTGGTAAACTCTCCGCAAGCTCAGTATAACTCATATTATAACTTTCGATCATCTTTGTATCCCAAACGCTGTGAAGATTGGTTGAATTATAAAACCATTTTACTTTAAAATCATTTGCGCCCTTGTCTTCTTTAAGACCAAAATGAAGTGGCTGATGCATATCTCCGACCAAATGAATTAGCATTTTTAGATAAAATTGCTCTTTTTCTTTACTTAGTTCTTCGTATTTTAAATTTCGAATACACTCTTCTATTCCATATACAATGTCTCCCTTTGGATTTTTATCAGCTTCAGAATACGTTTGGTCAAAAGGAATATTGGCATAATGCCAAGGCTTATATTTATCATAAGCTCTGTCACTCTTAATCTCATCTGCATAGGTGGAAGCATCTGCAATAGATTGTCCATTAAGTATCCTGTCTATTTTTCTACTTGCTTTTGATTTTAAATACTGCTCTGCAGTTTCACCGACTGTGCGGTGACCATTTTGCCCCCAATCTTCTGACGCTAATAATGTTTGAGAGAGTATAAGAAAAGCTAGTAAATATTTCATATCAATTTTTTTTTCAAATATAAATGGAATTGTTTTAAGTAAACGCAAAGGCTTCATTTTATTCTCAAACAAAACACCCGGATTAATCTTACTAAAAGTTATAAACTTACAATCTAAACTCTTTAATTTGAGCAGTATTAAATTCAACCTAAAAAGAAATGATAAAGCTTATTTGCAGTGATATCGATGGAACTCTTCTCAACGCGAAACGAGAGCTTTCTAAAAAAACGATTTTTGAAATTACAAAACTAAAAGATAAGCTACCTATTGTTCTTATTTCTTCAAGGATGCCTTCTGCAATGAATCATCTGCAAAAGCAATTGAAAATCACAAATAATCCAATTGTAGCATACAATGGAGGATTGATTATGGTAAATAATAAAATTAGACAAAGCACCACAATTCCTTTTGAGGTTGTAGATAAAATCATGGACCTCAATCAAAATCATCTGCATTTGAGTCTTTACAATACTAATGACTGGTTCGCTCCTCACCTGGATCACTGGACTGAAAGAGAAACCAACAACACTAAAGTCAATCCTACCATAAAGTCTAATAATGAAGTTTTGGAAGCATGGCAGACTAATCAGACTGGTGCTCATAAGATCATGTGCATGGGTAAAGCTGAGTTGATTACAAAATTTTACAACCTTATGTCTGAAAACTTCTCTGATGATATTCATTTATACAGATCAAAAGACACTTATATAGAGATTGCACCTAAACAGATTTCAAAACGCTCTGCTATTGAATTTTTATTAGAAACAGAATTTGGTTTGAATATGTCTGAAGTGATGAGTTTTGGAGACAACTTTAATGACATAGAGATGCTTAAGGCATCTGGACTTGGGGTTGCAGTAGGAAATGCAAAAGAAGAGGTAAAACTTATTGCCGATAAAACCATTGAAAATGCAAAAGAAGATGGTGTTGCTAATTTCCTAAACGCTTATTTTAAAAAGGGATAAGCTTTAAGAATTGCTAATAATTTTTAATTTTACCCTCTAAATTTCAATAATGGATCAAAATCCGCTAATTACCAATGACGCAGCAGTATTGGGCATTTTAATGCTTTCAATTGCATTGATTTTTTTTACCTCTAGTCAAAAAACGGGCTTTTGGAATAAATTTTACAAAGTAGTTCCTGCTCTTTTAATGTGTTATTTGATACCTGCAATTTTCAATTCTTTGAATATCATAAGCGACTCAACTTCTCAACTTTATTTTGTTGCTAGTAGATATTTCCTTCCAGCCTCTCTGGTATTAATGACTTTGAGTATAGACTTAAAAGCGATAAAAAACTTAGGGTTTAAGGCTCTGATCATGTTTTTAACAGGAACCGTCGGCATTGTGATCGGTGGACCTATTGCGATTTTAATCATTTCCATTTTCTCCCCAGAAACTGTAGGAGGGGCTGGACCTGATGCTGTTTGGAGAGGACTTTCTACGCTTGCAGGGAGCTGGATAGGCGGAGGAGCAAATCAAGCAGCAATGCTAGAGATATTCAAATATAATCCTGAAAAATACGGTGGGATGGTCTTGGTTGATATCGTTGTTGCCAACCTCTGGCTAGCAATCATCTTGCTCGGAATAGGTAGGTCTGAAAATATTGATAAATGGCTGAAAGCTGATAATTCTGCTATTGAAGAACTGAAGGAAAAAGTATCTCAATACACTAAAAGTGTTTCTAGAACCCCTGAACTTAAAGATTATATGATCATGCTTGGAATAGCATTTTTTGCTGTAGGTTTTTCTCATTGGGCTTCGGAGCATATTTCAGAATTTTTACTCACAAACTTTGAGGTTTTTAATGATAAAACATCTGCTTTAGCATCTTTTTCTTCTACATTTTTCTGGATGATTACAATTTCAACTGCTTTTGGCGTTGGGCTATCGTTTACTAAAGCAAAGTCTTATGAAGGTGCTGGTGCAAGTAAAATTGGGAGTATATTTATTTACTTTCTTGTTGCCACAATAGGCATGAAAATGGACTTGGCCGCCGTGTTTGAAAACCCTGGATTGATTCTTATTGGATTGATCTGGATGAGTATTCACGCCGGATTGCTTATAATTGTTGCAAAGGTCATCAAAGCACCTTATTTCTTTTTGGCGGTAGGAAGCCAGGCCAATGTTGGTGGAGCAGCTTCTGCACCAGTAGTCGCTTCTGCATTTCATCCTTCACTTACAAGTGTTGGCGTATTACTAGCTGTATTCGGCTACGTTGTTGGTACCTATGCAGCGCTAGGTTGTACAATTCTAATGGAAATTTCATCAAATATTTAATTAAACAATACATGAAACATTTTTTATCACTCGCTATCCTTGCAATCCTTTTTACGTCGTGTCAAAAGGACAAAGAAAACCTATTGATTACTGGCAATATTGTTGGTTTAAAAAAGGGGAAAATCTACCTACAAAAAATAAGTGATTCAACTTTAGTGAATGTAGATTCCATCCAAATTTCTGGGTCTTCAGAATTTACATTCAATACATATATTGAAGAACCACAACTCATGTTTATAGAATTGGAGCGATACAATGGTTCTAATTATCCAGAACTCATCAATTTCTTTGCTGAGCCAGGAGAAATTAGAATCACTACAACTTTAAAAAACTATGGAATGGATTTAGAGGTTATCTCAGAATTCAAAAACCAGAAGAAGCTAGAAGAATATAATGAAATAGTAAAGCGATTTAATTCACAGCGACTAGATTTAATTGAAGAAAATTTTGAGGCTAACAAGTCTCAAGATGAAAGCAGAATTGATAGTATAAATAGAAAATTCAATTCCATTCTGAAGCGTAAATATCTTTACACTGTCAACTTCGCCCTGAACAATAAAGATTTAGAAGTTTCGCCTTATGTCATCTTATCTGAGGCATTCGATGCAAACCTTAAGTATCTGGACACTGTTTATAACTCCTTGGAGAAACCTGTGAAGAAATCATTGTATGGAAAACGATTAAAAGACCTCATCGAAGCAAGAAGGAAAAATGATGATGAGAGTATGAAAACTGAAGTTATCGAAGAACTCCCTTAAAGAGATTTTCAATAATTTTAATTTGAATAATTTAAATAAAAAAAACCTCGTAGAAATGCCTACGAGGTTAATAAGAAAAGGATTTAAATTTCAACCTAGAAGGTCAAGAAATTAAATCCTAAATAAGAAATTAAAAGTTATTAAGTCTTTTTATAAACTCATCAGCTTTATTGTTGATTGATTCTTTTACAGATTTTAAATGCTTACCTCTGTCTTCAATATCTTTTTTGTTGATTTGCTCAACAAATTGATCAAATTCTGATATAACATCGTCTACAAGCTCTTCAGTTTTTTCTTTAAAATCTTCTGAACTTGCCTCTTGGTTGATTAATGCTCCGTCGATGATTTCACCGAAACGGTCATTAAGGTCCTTTTTTAGTTGCTTCTTACTAGCCATTTTATAAAAATTAATTTTTGCAAAAGTAAACTAATTTAAAAAACTAAATGCTAATTTCTAAAAGTTTGGTGCCTCCTGATTTTATACCTAAAGTATCAATACAAGCTGGGATAAGAATTGTTTCTTGTGAAAGAATTGAATAGTCGATATTCTGATGACTAATTGTAGCTGAATTCTGGCCTACATTCATTAAAATGATAAAAGAATCAACCTTTGAATAATCAAAGCTTAAATCCTTATTGATTTCCAAAAATTTAGTTTTAAAATATGGTGTGTCCACCAATGAAACTTTAGTGTTGAACTCAGAATCATATCGAATTCTAAAATCTGATTTATTATCAAAATCAATGGCTTCAAGAGCAAGATCTGTGTGGAGTTCTCTAGAATTACCTTCCTCATCAACTCTATTCCAATCATATATACGATAAGTGATGTCTGATGTCTGTTGAATTTCAGCAAGCAATACTCCTGCTCCTATGGCATGAACCAAACCAGGCTTTATAAAAAAAGCATCTCCTTCTTTTACATTGATTGAATTAAGGGAATTTTCAATTTTCCCTGACCTTAATACATCCTTAAGTTTTTTAATTGAAAGATTATCTTTGAAATCTAATATTAACTTAGCGTTATTTTCAGATTCTATGATGTACCACATTTCAGTTTTCCCGAAACTGTTGTGACGTTTTTTCGCTAGTTGATCATCTGGATGCAATTGAACTGAAAGATTGTCTTTGGCTTCAATAAATTTTATCAGAATTGGAAATTGAGCATTGAATCTTTGATATACAGACTTGCCTAGTAACTGATCTTTAAATTCGGTGATTAATTCTTCAAGGGTTTTACCTTTTAAATCTCCGTTTTCAACAATGGAAATTTCATTTTTAACACCGCTTATTTCCCAACTTTCACCTATTTTCTTATTACCTAAGTTTTGATTAGTTTTCGAATGAAATCTGTAACCTCCCCAAATTTTTTCTTTTAGAATGGGTGTGAATTTTAAGGGATATAACACTAATCTATTTTTTTAACCGCATTCAATGCTTTTTTCATGTGTTTTGAAGCATCTAGGCTATTGAATTTAAAAATCACTTTACCTTCACCATCGATGACAAAAGTTTCTCTGCCTGGAACCAATCCAAGTAGACTTTTTTTAATGCCAAATTTTTTTCTCACTTTACCATTGGAGTCCGAAAGTAAAATAAAAGGAAGATTGTGTTTTTTTGCAAATTTTGAATGAGACTTTTCTGAGTCGTTGCTTATACCGATTACTTCTGCTCCAGCTTCTTTGAAATCCTCGTAGCTATCTCTAAAATTACATGCCTCTTTTGTACAACCAGGTGTAAAATCTTTTGGATAGAAATAAATCACAACAGGTTTTTTACCAATAATTTCCTTTGAATCAAAATCATTTCCGTTTTGATCCTTAAGTTCAAAATGTGATACTTTTTCTCCTTTTTCTAATGACATCTTACTCTCCTTTATAGGTTACAAAATTTCGAGGAGTTTCGTAGAGTGTAATTTCTAACTCATGGCTCTCTTTTAATTTTGGTTTTAGTTTGTTCCAAATCACTACTGCTATATTTTCTGCAGTTGGATTCAAGTTTTCAAATTCTGGGACCTGTTCGTTCAAATTTTTATGATCAAACGCATCTTCTACCTCAGATTTAATAAGATCCTTTAAAATTTTCACATCTATAACGTATCCAGTTTCTGGATCAATTTCACCAGTTACAGAAGCTATAAGCTCGTAATTATGACCATGATACTGTGGATTATTACATTTACCGAAGATTTCTTCATTCTTCTCAAAGGTCCAATCTTTCCTGTATAATCTATGCGCGGCATTAAAATGAGCTTTGCGGTGTACTGTAACTTTCATATGCTTATGTTGAAGATTTTATCATTTCACTTTTATGCTTCGCAAAAATAATTTTGAACCACTCAGTATAATTACTTGGATTTTTCTTGATGTCTACTTCAATGTCTTCAAGTTTCATCCATTTCCATGCATTGACCTCATCGGGATTAGGTTGTGGTTCATCATTGTATTCACCGACAAGGATATAATCATATTCGTGCTCGGTTAAACCATTTTCAAATGGAGCTTTATAAATAAAGGATATTGTTTCTTGAAGATCTGTACTAAAACCCATTTCTTCTTGAAGTCGTCTTTTCCCAGCCTCTATATTAGTTTCATTTAATTTTTGGTGACTACAACATGTATTTGTCCATAAACCTGGTGTGTGGTATTTTGACAAAGCTCTTTGTTGAAGCATTAATTCATTTTTGGAATTGTATATAAATACTGAAAATGCACGATGAAGCTCAGCTTTCTCGTGTGCCTCAATCTTTTCCATGGTACCTAGTGGATTATCATTTTCATCTACTAAGATTACGTAATTTGAAGTGCTATCTGTCATAAATCCAAAAATACAAAATAACTTGTATCTGGATACAAATAAGAAAAGCACCTTTGTTCAAAAAGTGCTATTTATGATTTATTTAATAATTAAACTTTAGATTCTAAAATCGACTTTTACCCCGAAGACCAACAACAAAAGCACCTTCCACTCCTTTATTTCTTAATTCTATCTTGTAAGCATCAGCTTGATTCCTGGTTGGAAAAACTGAAGAAAAATATCGTTTGTAACCATCACTATAAACATAGCTAAAAACATTTTTAACATTATCGAATTCTACATTGGAGTTTTTACCAAAAGCTCCTATTTGGACTGTAAAGATTTCTTCATTAGAATTTTCAAAATCATAGTAAGAAGAATTTTTAGGACTATCCACTTTTTTATTTTCCGACGCTAAAATTTCATTTCGAATATCTTCAGGTGTTTCATTATCATTTAATATTATGAATTCCGATCTTCTATTGAGAGCATGTTCATCTTCTGAGCAATCAATACCGTTAGAACAGTCATTAACTAGCTCGGCTTCACCATAGCCTCTACCAGAAATTCTATCACTATTTATTCCAGCATTTTCAACGATATAATCTTTAGTGGAAGTAGCTCTCTTATCTGATAAGATTTTATTGTAAGCATCTCCTGCCCTACTATCTGTATGAGATCTTACATCTATTCTCATCTCAGGATAAGATTTGATTACAGCAATAATCTTTTGCAGTTCAACTTCTGCATCGGGGCGTATTTGAAATTTATCAATGTCAAAATAGATAGGGTCTAATTGCAATAACTGACTCAAATCATCACCCTTATCAGCTTTAGTAACACCAAGTTCATCTCCTGTTTGAGCACTGAAATCAAGTGAGTTTTCAGTTCCGAAATCAGAATTTGTACTCACTAATTCTTCAATCGTAGCAAATCCATCTTTAGATATTCTCACTACATAGCGGGTATCGCAATCCACTTCAAATTGATAAAAGCCTTCAGAATCTGTAGTAGTTGTTTTTAATAAATTTAAATCTTCATCAAAGAGCTCAACTTTAGCATCTGCGAGAGCTTCTTCTCCATCTGTTGTAAAGATTTTACCGTTGAGCACCTGAGAACAAGCGGTCATAAGCTTTTGTAGTTGAGTGACTGAATACAAGTTATCATTAGAATCACCTTCACCCCTATTGGAAGCAAAAAAACCCTTTTTAAGTCTTGAATTAATTATAAAACTGAAATCATCTTTGTTGCTATTGATGGGTCTCCCTAAATTAAAAACGTCACCTAATTCTCCGTTATTTTTGATAACAGCAACAAAAACATCCAATCCACCTAATCCAAGATGGCCATCCGATGAAAAATAAAGCAAATTATCTTTGCTGATGAAAGGAAAGCTCTCCCGCCCTTCAGTATTGATAAGGTCACCTAAATTTTCAGGATTACTATAAGTATTGTTTCCTAAGATATTGACTCTAAAAATATCTGACATTCCTCTAGTATCCTGCATATCTGAGGAAAAGTATAATGTTTGATCATCGTTGCTTAAAGAGGGATGAGCAACAGAATAGTTATCGCTGTTGAAAGGGAGCTCCTGAGGCTTAGTCCATTCATTTTCTGAGTTCAAATTTGATTTGAATAGTTTCAAATAACTTACACCGTCTTCACCACGATTCAATTTATTTCCTGAAAAATTATTCCTTGTGAAGTAAACTGTGTTTCCATCGCTTGTGAATACAGCAGAAGACTCATGAAATTTAGAATTTAAAGTTTCTGAGAAGTTAACGGGTTCTGATTCTATATCTAAAGAATCTGATATGTCGACACTATATAAATTTAGATAAGGTTGATTATTCCATTCGTGAACACGTTTTACTGATGACGAAACAGGTCTGTTTGATGCGAATACTAATTTTGCATCTCCATAAAAAGAAGGAGAGAATTCGGAATATTCAGAATTAATTGGAAGTGAATTGATACTAAACCTTCCTGATTGCATATCAATAAGTTCCAAGTAATTTCGCTCTCGTTTTAATTTTGAAACTCTACTATCTGTGTCATTTAGTGCATCAAACTCAAGCATGATTTGATCTGATTGGTCGTATTTTTTTACGCTTTTGAGCGATTGTGCATATCTGAATAAGTATTCTTTAGGTGGATTTGGATTTAATTGATACAATTTCTTATACCACTCTAGTGCACTCTCCTGATCGTTATTGAAATAGTATGAGTCACCAAGTTTCTTAAAAAGATTCTCTGATTCGAAGCCGCTTTTAGCCACCTCAAGATATATTTTTTGAGCATCGATGAAAGCATAACCTTCAAACATCTTATCAGCTTCTTTAAGTTTATCAACTTGAGAATAAGTTGCACTACCAACAAAAAATGCAGCAATAAGAATTAAATATCTATAGTTAAATTTCATAATTAAAAAAATCTTGGGGTATACATCCTTTTATACTTCTTAAAAAGCTCAAACCTCGCGAAAAATTCAAGCGACCCATCATTGTAGCTTGAAAATGTTGACGTATCTCTATCATAAGCTAAACCTAATAATATGGAATCGCTAACTTGAAAAGCAAAAAGTCCTGAAAATGCTGAGTTCAATCTATAAGCAACACCAGCTGTAAATTTATCGTTTATTAAAAAGTTTGAAGATAATTCAGCTAGCAAAGGAGATCCACTTACATGTCTCATCAATATTGATGGTTTAAATTTAAGTGAGGGACTGATATCAAAAACTAACCCTGCTGTTAAGTAATAATGTAAGCGATCTCTTACAGTTGCATCGGCAATATTACTATCGGAAAAACGATCTGTTCTTAATAAAGCAGGGACGCTAAGACCAACAAAATATTGATCGTTATAAAGTAATGCACCAAGACCTACTTGTGGTGAAAATTTATTTTCAATATTATTTAAAAATTCAGGATCTGTGTTGTCAAACCTGTTTAAATCATTGTAATCTACGTTAAGCATATTGACACCAGCATTTATACCAAATGAGAGTTTGGTATATCTTGAAACCTCAATAGCATAGCTGTAAACTGCATTGATATCTGTTTCTTGCATAACACCAATCTTATCATTTACCACATTAAAGCCCAATCCCATTTGTCCATCTTTTATGGGTGAATGAGCGGAAAGAGTTTGTGAAGTTGGTGCACCATCAAATCCAAGCCATTGTGACCTATGCAAAACACTTGCACTCAAAACATCTCGTGATCCCGCATAGGCCGGATTGATGCTTATAGTATTATACATATATTGAGTAAAGTTTGGGTCCTGTTGGGCATGGCTTCTAAGCCCTAATAAAAGGAATAAAACTGCTAGGCTCGTATATAGAAATCGACTTTTAGTCATCATTCATTATTAATTTAAATGTAAATATCCGTTTCTCCTCAAGGGTTCACCCAATCTATTCACATAATTAAGAATGTAAAAATAGGTGCCGGTTGGAAGTCTTTTATCTCTCTGTATTGTGACATCCCCATCACTAAAACCATTGAATTTCACTTCTCCGTTGTCATAGCCTTCGGCATCATATACCTTCATTCCTTGTCTATTGAATATTTGAACAGAGTTTTCAGGATAATTCTCAATTCCTTTTATTCTGAAAAACTCGTTTAATTGATTTCCTTCAGAACCAACCGCATTAAATATTTCAATGTCATCAATAAAAAATCCATCATTATCAGAATTAATAACCTGACCTGAAATAACTAGGGCCGTTGTCGGATCAGTTCCTTCCGTTTGAGAAACATTAGTTGGGAAATCAATATCCTCAGTGTCAATTTTTGAAATGGTTTCACCGGCCAAGACTTCTATAGACCAATCACCATTAGCATCTGTTTCTGTTTCAAATACATTTCCATTTATATCTGTTATCGAAATACTGATGTTAGAAATACCATCTTCATTGGCGTCTTGTGCTTCATTAGCATTATCATCGTAATAAAGACGACCTGTCAAGGTACCAGTTGTTTCTTCAACAAAAAATCCGTCAGGAACTTCATTAATAGTTGAATCTGATGCTACAAATGTGGTTGTAGGATTGGTGCCTTGAGTTTGAATGGCATCTATTGGAAAGTTGGAACTACTTTCATCTATGCTTGATGTTGTTTGCCCAATTTTTACTAGAGTTGACCATTGACCATTTATGTTGGTTGTTACACTTGTGATCTCACCATCAGATTCTAAAATTTCAACCTCAACACCTTCTATACCAATTTCATTACCGTCTTGAGCTCCATTACCATTAAGGTCCTCATAAACAATCCCGCTTAAAATTCCAGTTTGATTTGGAGTGAAAAAACCGTCTGGTTCTTCAGAAAAATTATCTCCGGCATTGATTGTTGTTATTGTAGGATCTGATCCTTCTGTTTGTGTTGCACCAGCAGGAAAATCGGGATCATTTTTATCAATAGTAGATGTCACGTCACCTTCTGCAACAGTAGTCGTCCAATCACCATTATCATCTGTTACTATACTCTGTGAAACTCCATCACCATCAACAATTTGAATTGAAACATTCGGCATATTGGGTTCATCGTTGTTTTGAATACTGTCATTATTATTATCAAAGTAAAGGTGGCCCGAAAGCGTTCCAGTTACATCAGGATTTTGTACAAAATATCCATCATTATCAGATAATGTTACGGCATCTGCAATTACGAATGTCAACGAAGGATCTGTTCCCTCGGTTTGTACAGCACCAGATGGAAAATCAGGATCTTGCTGATCTATATTAGAAAATGTGTTTCCTGCCGGAACCTCTATGGACCAGTCACCATTTACATCTGTTGAGATTAAAGTGACAACGCCAAAAACATCTATAATTTCTAAATCTACGTCAGGCATATCAGGCTCTCCAACGTCTTGTACTCCGTTACCATTATCATCAAAATAAAGATGACCTGTAAGGATTCCGTTTAAATTTGGATCCTGGACAAAAAAACCATCATCTTCAGAAAATGTTGTATTTCCAACAGTTACAAAGGTTGTAGTAGGATCTGCACCTTGAGTTTGTGTAGCTCCTTGAGGGAAATCTGAGTCCTGCTGATTTATATCTGAAATTGTATTTCCAGCAGGAACTTGGATTGACCAGTTTCCATTAGCATCTGTAATTACTGAACCATTATCTCCAAAAGAATCTGTTATTACAATTTCAATGTTTTCTAAATCAGGTTCACCAGATTCCTGATTTCCATTTCCATTGGTATCTATATAAAGATGGCCTGAAAGCGTACCTAATAAATCAGGATCATTGTTGAAGAAACCATCATTATCGGATAACACTGTATCGTTAGCAAGCACAAAGGTAGTTGTTGGGTCTGTTCCTTCAGTCTGAACTGCACCTACGGGAAAATCTGGATCATCTTGATTTACATTAGATATTGTATTCCCTGCTGGAACTTCAATTGACCAATCACCATTAGCATTAGTCTCGATTACAGTCACATCACCAAAAGCATCAGTGATCTCAACCTCTACATCTGGCATGTCTGGCTCACCAATTTCCTGGTTCCCATTTCCATTGGTATCGAAGTATAAATGCCCCAGTAAAGTCCCTAGCAAATTAGGATCTAGATTAAAGAATCCATCGATATCTGAAAGAGTAATCTCGTCTGCAACAACTAGAGTTAAAGACGGATCTGTTCCTTGGGTTTGTGTTGCTCCTGTCGGAAAATCTGGGTCTTGTTGATCTATATTAGAAAAAGTATTTCCAGCTGGAACTTCTATTGACCAATCCCCATTAATATCTGCTTCTAAAAGTGAGACGTCTCCAAAAACGTCAATGATTTCAACATCTACGTTAGGCATATCTGGTTCACCTACATCCTGAATTCCATTTCCATTGTCATCGAAATAAAGGTGACCTTCCAGTATTCCAAATAAATTTGGATCTGGAACAAAAAAACCATCATTATCAGATAGGACGGAGTCATCAACAGGGACAAAAGTTGTTGTAGGATCTATACCTTCAGTTTGAACAGCTCCTTGAGGAAAATCCGGATCATTTTGTAGAATATCTGAAGTTGTATTTCCAGATGGAACTAGAATTGACCAATCTCCATTAGAATCTGTCTCTAAAAGTGTAATTTCTCCAAAAACATCTGTAATTTGAACATCTATATTTTGCAAATCAGGTTCTCCACCATCCTGAGTTCCGTTTCCATTAGTATCTATATATAAATGCCCAAGAAGTGTTCCCTCTAATTCTGGATCTACCTCAAACCACCCATCATTATCAGATAAAATAGTTTCACCAGCAATAACTTGTGTTAAAGTAGGATCTGTGCCTTCGGTCTGTGTTGCTCCTTGAGGAAAATCTGGGTCTAGTTGTATAATATTAGAAAATGTATTTCCAGCTGGGACTTCAATTTCCCAATCACCATTTACATCAGATTCTAATAAAGTTACATCACCAAAAGAATCTATAATTTCAACATCAACTTCTGACATGTCTGGCTCTCCAACATCCTGAGTTCCATTCCCATTCTCATCAAAATACAAGTGACCTCTTAGAATTCCAGAACCTAAAAAGCCATCAAACTCTTCATAGGTTTCACCATTTAAAACATCTGTTGACGTTGGATTAGATCCTTCAGTTTGAGAGGATCCAGTTGGAAAATCGGGATCTGCTTCATCAATCAGAGAAACGGTTGTTCCAATAGGGACTCTGGTACTCCAAGATCCATCTCCACCTGTAGTCAAGTTTATAGTATCACCCTGAGAGGTTACAATTTCCACTAGAACGTTCGCAATTCCTTGTTCTCCAGTATCTTGGTCACTACTACCATTATCGTCAAAATATAAAATTCCGGAAAGAATTCCTGATTCAAAGAATCCATCATTCTCCGTAAAAGTCACCTCACCATTGGGGATTTCATGAATTGATGGATTATCGCCTTCAGTCTGGAAAGCTCCAGTGGGAAAATCAGAATCACCCACTTCAACATTGACTTCAACCGGACCAAATAATACTGTTGCTAACCAATCCCCATTAACATCTGTAGATATTGTTTGTGAATTTCCATATTGGTCTGTAATAAGTAGATCTATATCTGGCATATCCAACTCCAAAGAATCCTGTACTCCATTTCCGTTGGTATCAAAATATAAATGACCGGTAGCATCCCCTTGGAAAGCGTAACCTTTGGCTTCTGCCTGAACTGTTTCATCTGCAATTACCAATACATTACTTGGGTCTGTGCCTTCAGTTTGCAAGAACCCTGGCAGTAAGCTAGATAAATCTGTTATAATATTGGCGTTTCCTTCTACAACTTGTGTTGACCAAATTCCGTCTGAGTTGGTCAAAGTCGTTTGTCCATTCCCATTAGAGTTTACGATTATCACACGAACGCCTTCAATTCCTGGCTCTCCAGTATCTTGAGTTCCATTACCATTAAAATCTGAATAAATAAACCCCTCAACTGTACCCGAGGCATTGAGTACTTGCATGAGTTCCTGAAAAGGATTAGGCAAATATGATTTTTCTTCTTGTGCATTCACAAAAAAACTTTGAAAAACCAATACAAAAAAGAATATAAGAGATGAAGTAGTTATTCTCATGTAATAGATAGTTTAACACAAATATAGATTAAAGATATTAAAGTATTTTGATTTTTTTAAGCAAAAATCATCAATAAACAGGTGAATATGATTGATTTCAGACTATAAAAAATTAAGTTTGCAGCATGAAAATAAATAAGGAAATCAATCGCCGAAGAACATTTGGTATTGTCTCTCATCCCGATGCTGGTAAGACGACTTTAACAGAAAAACTGCTCCTTTTTGGAGGCGCTATTCAGGAAGCAGGCGCTGTAAAGTCCAATAAAATAAAGAAAACTGCTACGAGTGACTTTATGGAAATTGAACGCCAAAGAGGAATTTCGGTAGCCACTTCTGTTCTAGGATTTGAGTATAAAAACATTAAAATCAATATTCTTGATACTCCTGGTCACAAGGATTTTGCTGAGGATACTTTTAGAACATTAACTGCTGTAGACAGCGTTATTGTAGTGATAGATGTCGCTAAAGGAGTAGAAGAACAGACGGAAAAACTTGTCAAAGTTTGCCGCATGCGCAACATACCTATTATAGTATTCATCAATAAGATGGATAGAGAAGGTAAAGATGCCTTTGAACTCCTAGATGAAATTGAGCAAAAACTCGGGCTTCATGTGACGCCTTTAAGTTTTCCTATCGGAATGGGTTATGACTTTAAAGGTATTTACAACATCTGGGAGAAAAATGTCAACCTCTTCACTGGTGATCCTAAAAAGGACATTGAAGAAACGGTTCAGGTAAGTGATTTAACAACAGATGAAATTGATGAACTTATAGGTACTGATTCTGCCAACACCCTAAGAGATGAACTCGAACTAGCACAGGGGGTTTATCCGGAATTTGATATCGATCAATATAAAAGAGGAGAACTGCAGCCTGTATTTTTTGGCTCAGCTCTTAACAACTTTGGAGTGCGAGAGTTACTTGATTGCTTTATTCACATCGCTCCCCCTCCAAGACCCAAGCAAAGTGACATCAGAGAAATAAGACCAGAGGAGGATAAGTTCACAGGCTTTGTCTTTAAAATTCATGCCAATATGGATCCTCGACATCGAGATCGATTAGCTTTTGTAAAGGTGGTCTCTGGCAAATTTGAAAGAAACAAGCCTTATCTTCACGTCAGAAGTAAAAAAAATCTAAAATTTTCCAGTCCCAATGCCTTTTTCGCTGAACGCAAAGAGATCGTAGATGAAATGTTTCCGGGCGATATCGTAGGACTTCACGATACAGGAACTTTTAAAATCGGAGACACGCTCACTGAAGGTGAAATTCTTCAATACAAAGGAATACCAAATTTTTCTCCAGAACACTTCAGATACATCAATAACGCCGACCCCATGAAATCCAAACAGCTTAACAAAGGTGTTGAGCAGTTGATGGATGAAGGCGTTGCACAGTTATTCACCTTGGAACTCAATAACCGTAAAATTATTGGTACCGTAGGCGCTCTTCAATACGAAGTGATTCAATATAGATTGGAACATGAGTACGGTGCCAAGTGTTCTTACGAAAATATCAATGTGCATAAAGCCTGCTGGATAGAACCTAAAGATCCGAAAAGTGAGGAATTTAAGGAGTTTAAACGCGTAAAGTCTAAGTTTCTAGCCAAGGATAAAGCTGATCAGCTGGTGTTTTTGGCAGATTCAGAATTTTCTTTGCAAATGACTCAACAGAAGTATCCTAATATCATTTTTCACTTTACTTCAGAGTTTTAAATCCTCATTGAGGGTATAATTCTCTGGCTATAAAGATCGATATTCTTATTATCTCCCTTTGTACACCTCTCAGGTTTGTGTTGAGGGAGATGATTTTTGCTCAGAAGCCAGGAACCTGCTTTACGGGCTTTATGCTTCAATCAGGGCTAAACCTTAGTAACAGTAAAACTTAAAGTTTATTTTTTTTTTGAAAAACTCTTTAGTCCTGAAAGGTATCTACTAATAAAGGTTTTCTTTTTTCCTCTTTATGGAATACATAGGCAAATGCATAATACCCTACTATTCCAAGCATAGGGAAAATCCAAATCATGGATATAAATAAAACTCTTTCCATCAATCTCTTTTTAACTACCAATACATGGATTGATGTAATGATTTTAATCACAAATAAGGAGATTAAAAAAATATGAATCAACGGTTCTGGTAATATTAATTCCATAAGCTTAATTAAATTAATTATTTATCAAGGGTTAGCTATTACATAATATTGTATTGAAATACATAAATCATAATTTGATTACGTGTTTAATGTCACAAGCTCCTATAAAGTTTTTATGATTTCCTACCATTACTCAACTCCTCAATTTGTTTTCATCTATTAATCAATTCCTGAAGCATAAATGCTCTAAAAAACATAATTTACTTTGAAAGAGTTTGTTTTATGTTTTTAATTATTGCTAAATATAACTAATAAATGCTTTATAAAAATCACATTATATTAATTTTATTTTTGTGGTTTTTTACTTAAGCTTTAAGTAAACCGCAAATTTTACAGCTTCTTAAGTTTGGGGGCTGAAAATTTTCATTCGTGAAGGAACTCTCAATTTGTCTTAATCTCTTATTCAACAATTAGTGTTTGCTTAGAAAGATGTAAGTAAATTTAACTCAAACTTGACTTCAAAAAAAAGCTCTTGATTTCTCAAGAGCTATATTATATAATATTAATCGATCGATCTTTTGTTAATCAATGTAGCCCTTCTCTCGCATCCAATCATCGTTAAACATTTTACCAACGTAACGGCTTCCATGGTCATGAAATAAGACAACTACGACATCATCTTTTTTGAAATGCTTTTTCAATTGTAAGAGTCCCTTCACAGCAGCTCCGGCAGAGTTTCCCAAAAACATGCCTTCTTCTTTGGCTAATTTTTGAGTATAAACCGCAGCATCTTTATCGGTGACTTTAGTAAAGCCGTCGATGCCATCAAATCTGACATTCAGTGGTAAAATATCTTCTCCAATCCCTTCAGTCACGTAAGGATAAATTTCCTTTTCATCAAAAATCCCTGTCTCATGGTATTTTTTGAAGACAGAACCGTAAGTATCAATACCCCAAACTTTAATGTCAGGATTTTTCATTTTTAAATAGCTGCTTACACCAGAAATAGTTCCTCCAGTCCCTACGCCTACGACAAAATGAGTAATTTTACCGTCAGTCTGCTCCCAAATTTCGGGTCCGGTAGTCTTAAAATGAGCTTTACAGTTTGATGGATTATCATACTGATTTACATACCAGGAATTTGGCGTTTCTTCAGCCAATCTTTTGGATGTAGAATAATAAGATCTTGGGTCATCTGGAGCAACGTCGGTTGGACAAACATGAACATCACAACCCACTGCTCTCAAAATATCCATTTTCTCCTTACTCTGCTTGTCACTTAGTACACAAACCACTTTGTAACCTTTCACAATAGCTACTAAAGCCAGCCCCATACCCGTGTTTCCAGAGGTGCCTTCAATGATAGTTCCGCCTGGTTTCAAAATTCCATTAGCTTCAGCATCTTCTATCATTTGCAAAGCCATTCGGTCTTTGACAGAATTTCCGGGATTGAAGGTTTCATACTTGGCTAAAACCAAAGCATCAATCTCTTCAACTATTTTATTCATTTTCACCATTGGCGTTTTACCAATAGTTCCAAGGATATTTTCAGCGTAATCCATAGTTTATTTTTAGAATCGCAAATATAAAAAAGTAATAATCATTTATGGAATTATACCCTTTAGACTAATTCCAATCTTTATTATTCAAATTTCATGGCTTTTACAGGAGAAATCTTAGTAATGATGACAGAAGGAATCAAAAGCATCAAAATACATAATAATAAAGTTCCAAGGTTTATGAGAAGAATATAATCTAAGCTTAAGTAAATTGGAGCTTCGGACACATAATAAGTTTCTGGGTTTAATGGAATAACTTTCAAGTATTTCTGTATTAGCAGCAATGAAATCCCTATGACATTTCCCCAAAACAAACCTTTGAAAATCAAGAAACCAGCATTGTATAGAAATATCTTTCGTATACTCCAGTCAGACGACCCTAAAGATTTTAAAATACCTATCATCTGTGTTCGCTCCAAAATCAAAACCAACAAAGCAGTAATCATATTGATCCCCGCCACCAAAATCATGATTCCAATAATTAATATAATATTAAAATCGAACATTTTTAACCATTCAAAAATCGATGGATATAATTCTATGATGGTACTGGCGTTCAAAAAGGAGTCTACTTCTTCATACACTTTATAGCCAACTTCTTTAATGTCTGAGAAGTCTTCCACAAACAATTCAAACTGACCGATTTGATCTTTATCCCAATTGTTTAACCGTTGAATTTGCTTTAAATCGGCGATAATATACGTTTCATCGAACTCTTTAAAACCTGAATCAAATATTCCTGAAATTGTTAAACCAACTGATCGTGGAAGACGATCTTGATCATCCCTTATAAAATAAACAATAAGTTTATCACCAAGTTGAAAACCAAGACGTTGAGCAAGATAATTCGAAATTAATACTTCTCTGCTAATAGTTTCATCGAAAACTGGAAGCTTTCCCTCGATAAGGTATTCTTCTAAATATTTCCAGCGGTAATTTGCTTCAACACCTTTAACCACTATACCTTCGAAATTGGTTTCGGTTCGGATGATTCCATACTTTGTCGCCACTTTTTGGATGTGTTCTATTTCTGGAACCGCAGTAAATTCTGGATAAAAGTCCTGTTGAGTTGTGATGGGATTTTGAGTAATTGTAGACTGGTTGTTGGAAAAGTTGTTGATCACAATGTGCCCGTTAAAGGCAGCAATCTTTTCTCTTATTTTATTTTGAAGACCCAAACCTGTGCTTATCGCCACAAACATCATAATGATGCCAATCGCAATTGCGGAAATTGCAATTTTTATTATCGGAGCCGATATGTTACTTTTATGATCGGTTTTGGTAACAAGCCGTTTAGAAATAAAATATTCAAAATTCAATCTCAGGTATGGTTTTAAGGTGGCTCAAAAATACAGTTTATTTTCTTCTTTTGGTATGTATTTCTTGCACTGCTCAAGTTAGAACTGAATCTTCTTCTGAAGAAATTATCATAGCTGCCAATCGTACTGAAAGTTACCTTCCACTTTTAGAAGGAAAAAAGGTGGGTATCGTTGGAAATCAAACCTCAGTGATATTCAAACCTGAAGGACAACACATTCATCTGGTCGATTCACTTTTGAAACACAACGTTTCCGTAAAAAAAGTCTTTGCACCAGAACACGGTTTTCGTGGGACAGCGGATGCCGGAGAAATTATAAAAGATGGAATAGATACTAAAACGAGCTTACCCATTATCTCACTTTATGGCAACCAAAAGAAACCAAAACCAGAACATTTAGAGGATTTGGATATTATCATATTTGACATTCAGGATGTTGGCGCTAGGTTTTATACTTACATCTCCACTTTACATTATATTATGGAAGCTTGCGCTGAGAACAATATTAAGCTTTTAGTTTTGGACCGGCCAAATCCCAACGGTTATTATATTGATGGTCCAGTTCTGGAAAAAGAATTTAAAAGTTTTGTAGGCATGCACCCTATACCAGTTGTTCACGGATTAACGATTGGCGAATATGCTCAAATGATTAATAGGGAAAAATGGCTAAAGGACGGCGTCCAATGTGAGCTGAATGTAATCAAAATGGACAATTACAAGGTTGGCGAAGCTTACGATTTGCCTATTAAATCTTCCCCTAACCTACCAAACTCTAAGTCTATCAATTTGTATCCCAGTTTGTGTTTTTTTGAAGGAACCAACGTGAATGCAGGTCGTGGAACTTCGATGCAATTTCAAATTTTTGGATCACCTTTTTTGGACCCTTCTGTTTTTGATTATGAATTTACTCCAGTTCCCAACTCTGGTGCCAAATATCCAAAACATGAAAACCAACTTTGTTTTGGCAAAAACCTTCAAAATCATAAGGATCTTGATTATTTAAATTTGGACTGGCTGCTTCAGGCGTATCATCACACTCAGGACAAATCATCATTTTTCAACGATTTTTTTAATAAACTGGCAGGAAATTCGAGCTTGCAGCGGCAAATTCAGCAGGGAAAAACAGCAGAAAAAATAAGAGAAAGCTGGCAAACTGACTTGGAAGCTTATAAAGTCAAAATAAAGCCATATTTGCTTTATGATCGATGATTTTAGTGAACTGGTCAACCAGTTTACTAGTCTACCAGTTCACCAGTCCTCTATTCCACCAACTCCCCATTCAACTCCACCTGATACTGAATATCTACTGTAGCATCCAGCATTTTGGAGACTGAACAGTACTTTTCAAATGACAATTGAGCAGCACGTTTGGCCTTATTGGCAGGAATATCTCCTTTTAGTTTTACAAGCAGTTTAATCGTATGGAAAACTTTGGGATCGGTGTCGTTCCTAAAACCTTCTACCTCAACATTCAGATCTTTGACTTCATGGTTTTGCTTTTTCAAAATATGAAGAATATCGATACTACTGCAACCAGCTGTTCCCATCAAGATCAATTCCATCGGACTGGGAGCTTGCGGATTTGGTGCCGAAGAATTGTACAGTTCTATACTTTGGCCTGCAGCATTCTGAGCTTCAAAGTGCACGTCGCTATTCGGTTTTTTATGTAAGCTTACTTTCATGATTATGTAATTTTATACAAAACAAACGAATCTGGAGTATAAATCTGCTAAAAATAACATAATACAATTTAGAATGCTTCAAATTTATTATGTTTGCATTGAGGAAGGATTTGACTGATTGCAACCTCTTTTTAAAATGCTAAAGCAGTGCACAAATTAAAATATAGTCCTGTCAATTCCTTCCTTACGACTATAACTTTAAACATTACTTTATGTCTTATTTATTTACTTCAGAAAGTGTATCTGAAGGACACCCAGATAAAATCGCCGATCAAATTAGCGATGCCTTACTCGATTCGTTTTTAGCTTTTGATGAAACGTCTAAAGTCGCCTGCGAAACTCTAGTCACCACTGGCCAAGTGGTTTTAGCTGGAGAAGTGAGAAGTAACACTTATCTAGACGTGCAGCAAATCGCTAGAGACGTCATCAACGACATTGGCTATACCAAAGGAGAATACCAGTTTTCTGGAGATTCCTGTGGGGTTATTTCTTTAATTCATGAGCAATCCAAAGACATTTACCAGGGAGTCGACCGGGAATCTAAGGAAAGTCAAGGTGCCGGTGACCAGGGAATGATGTTTGGTTACGCTACCAACGAAACCGAAAATTACATGCCATTGGCATTGGATATTTCTCACAAACTACTTATCGAACTCGCCAAGCTTCGCAGAGAAAACGATGACATTACCTACTTACGACCAGATGCCAAGGCGCAAGTCACTATCGAATATTCCGATGACAACGTTCCTCAACGCATCGATACTATTGTGGTATCTACCCAACACGATGATTTTGACAGAGACGATACCATGCTCAATAAAATTGAAGGCGACATCAAGTCAATTTTGATTCCACGTGTCAAATCGCTTTTTACAGACGATATTCAGAAGTTATTTAACGACGACATTACTTACCACATTAACCCGACTGGTAAATTTGTGATTGGTGGACCTCACGGAGATGCGGGACTGACTGGTCGCAAAATTATTGTAGACACATACGGCGGTAAAGGTGCCCACGGTGGTGGTGCTTTTTCTGGAAAAGACCCGAGTAAAGTAGACCGTTCTGCAGCATATGCTGCCAGACACGTAGCCAAAAATATGGTTGCTGCAGGTATTGCTGACGAAGTGCTTGTCCAGGTGTCTTACGCTATTGGCGTGAGTGAACCGACTTCCATTTTGGTGAACACAACCAATAAACACATCGATATGAGCGATGGGGACATTGCCAGAAAAATAAGAGAGATTTTTGATATGCGTCCCGGAATGATCGAAGATCGCCTCAAGCTGCGTAACCCTATTTATCGAGAAACCGCCGCTTACGGCCACATGGGGAAAGAGCCTAGATTTGAAACCAAAATCTACCGCTCCGATTACTCTGGTGAAGTGCGCCGCGAAGTCGAATTGTTCACCTGGGAAAAACTGGATTACGTCGACCAATTGAAAGAAGCTTTTGAATTGTAGTTACTACTGAATTTAATATAAGTTGAATTTAAAGTATAACGACAATGAGCTTAAAGCTTAAACTAAATTGATGCAGCGTCCAGGTTGTTAGCCTTGTCCCAAAAGCACGGGATAAAGCTAACAAGCTCAACACGTAGGAGTAAACTAAGATGTCAGGGCTACGCCCCTTTTTTCATATTTTACAGCTCTTTATTACCAAAAATATCACAGCTAAAGCCCCTAATTCATCCTCATTAATCAAAATTTTTCTATGTATTGCTTTGTGAAAAACTTTGCGGGCTTTGCCTGAAAAAACATCTGTTTTAATTCGGGGATAGCGCCCAAAGATCTTAGCAACTGCTAATCGAGGGGGCAACGCACTGACATTTAAGTTGGGAAAAAGTCAATGAATAGACCAAAAAATTAATTAAACTTATAAACCACTTAAAACATGACCAACTTTAGTATTTTTTCAGATAAGGTTTTAAAAAAAAATCAAGCTTTAATAAAAGCAAGGTCTAAACTCTCTTGATGAGTTTTTATAATTTTACAAATTTCATCTGCTTTTTTATCATTTGTATCTATACCCAGGCAAGCTTTGTTATAAGGCTCATACATGTTTTTTTTGGTGACATTAAACAAGCCAACGGTTGGTATATTTGTAGATGCTGCTAAATGCATAATACCACAATCTCCAGTAATAAACACCGAGGTTTGAGAAATAAATGAAGCTAATTCTCTTATACTATTGCTGTAAAACGCAGGTATTTTAAAATCTAAAGAGGATACATTCTCTACTGGCAATGCTTCAATTATGTTGTGATTAGGATAATCTTTTTTCAGAGTTGTATAAAAATTATTCCACCACACTTTTGCAAAACATTTATTACCAGTAGCAAACGTGTATAAGCAAATTGTAGGCTTTTCTAAATCGACGTACTTAGCTAATATTTTTTTTCCTTGATTTAATTCTTCACTTGTCAGTTTAATTTCAATGTCAGGTAAGGGTTTACCTGTAAGGGGTTGCTTCAGAAAGTAACGCAAACTATAAATGGGGTATTTTGAAATATGTGATGCATTGGCTGCTTCGAAAAGATTCAACTCGCGTTCATAGCCAAAATATTTATAAGTTGATCTTGCTACCTTAGTAGACAAACGACCAGATGAAGAGGAGGCTTCGGCATTGATGACCAAGTCATATTTGTAGCGTTTCAACTTAAACCATGAGTTCAAATAACGACCTAGTTCATTAAAATGCTTTTTTGGTAAACTGATGATACGATCAACATAATCATAATTTTGAAATAGGATTTCTCCAAGATTACCTTTAAGAAATAAATCAATTTTGGCCTCAGGAAACTGCTGATGTACTTCTTTAACCAATGGAGTAATAAGCAATTGATTTCCAAGCCGATGGTTTGGACGTGTAATTAAAATACGCTTAATACCCCCTTGATCAGAAAGGCTTATACTTTGCTGTTTTAGCAAACTTTTGGTTATAGATTTTGTAGCCTTTTTTCGAAAAGCATTAATCTTTTTTTTAAAACTCAAAACATAACTAACTTAGGAATTTAATTAATGTTTAAATAAACAAAAACTAAAATAAAAATTTTGAGTTTTTGTAAACTAATTATTTTGAAAATTGAAAGGAAAAAACCACCCCACACCTGTTAAATAAATTCCCGTCTAAATCCTTTTATTTGTACAAGCCTTTTTGATCACCTAACTTTACCTAAAATTTATACCTTATGAAACATTTCTCTACATTACTAGTTTTAGCAATTCTTCTTACAGGTTGCAAGCAGAACAACGAAAAATCTGAAGAGGGCTCTAGTTTAAAGGATTCTACAGAAGTGGGATCTGACAAAGAACTAAGTCTGCTTGATGAAATCGCCTACGCCAACGGTTACGAAAACTGGTCTACAGTCGATTCAATTTCTTATACCTTTAATGCTCAAAATGGAGATAATATTTCCAAACGCTCTTGGCAGTGGAAACCTAAAACTGGTGAAGTCACTATGAAAACTCAGGACACCACACTTACCTATAACAACACTAATTTTGAAGAAGAAGTTGCCTTTGCTGACCGTGGTTTTGTGAATGATAAATACTGGTTGTTATTTCCTTACAATTTGGTTTGGGATGAGAATTTTGATCATAAAGTAGCAGAGCAGGTAGAAGCACCCATTTCAGGTGAATTGATGCAGGAAATTGCCATCATGTATAACAATGATTCAGGTTATACTCCTGGTGACACTTATCATATTTATGTGGATGACAACAAAATAATAAGAGAATGGACGTATACACCAAGTGGAAGCGATAAACCAAGACTAGCAACTACCTGGGAAGATTACGAAGACTTTAAAGGCATCAAAATTGCAAAAATGCACGACACCAAAGAAGGCAATTTTAAAATCTTCTTTACTGACATTAGCGTAAATTAATCTATGCAGTACATCAATACCAAAGCTTTCGCGGAACAACAAGACCGCAACGATCCTTTAAATTCATTTAGAGATCAATTTCACTTTCCTGTGGATCAAAAAGGTAATCCCAAGATTTATCTCTGTGGTAATTCTTTGGGGTTACAACCTAAACAGACTTCAGCTTACGTCCAGCAGGAATTAGAGGATTGGGCCAAATTTGGAGTCGAAGGCCATACCGATGCGCAAAGTCCCTGGCTCACTTCTCATGAAGATTTAGCCAAGCCGATGGCTGAAATCATTGGCAGTCAGCCCGAAGAGGTCGTTATCATGAACACCCTGACCGTTAATCTCCACCTGATGATGGTCTCGTTTTATAAGCCAACCAATACAAAATTCAAAATCCTGATTGAAAGCGACGCTTTTCCTTCCGATAAATATGCTATAGAATCTCAATTAAAGTTTCATAACATCGACCCCAAGGAGGGTTTGATTCTCTGGAAACCTCGTAAAGGGGAACACCTCTGCCGACACGAAGATTTTGAGAGCTTAATAGACCTACATAAAGATGAGCTTTCTTTAGTGATGATTGGCAGTACCAATTATTACTCCGGGCAGGCATTCGATTTGGAGAGAATCGCCAGGCGGTGTCAGGAAGAAAACATCACCGTAGGCTTTGACCTGGCCCACGGTGCAGGAAATATTCAGCCGAATTTGCATGACATCGGCGCTGACTTTGCCGTGTGGTGCACTTATAAATACCTCAATTCTGGCCCTGGAAGTATTGGCGGGTGCTTTGTTCACGAAAAACATATTAAATCAACAACGATCGACAGGTTTGTAGGTTGGTGGGGACATAACAAAGACTCACGATTTAATATGAGAGTTGGTTTTGATCCAACACCGACAGCGGATGGCTGGCAATTGAGCAATCCACCAATTTTATCTCTGGCAGGAACACGTTCATCTTTAGACCTATTTGAAAAAGCTGGCTTTGATAACTTGAGAGAAAAATCAATCAAATTAACAGGTTTTCTTGAATTTCTAATTGACGAATTAAAAGATTCCAGCATTTCGATTTTAACCCCACGAAATGCTAGTGAACGTGGTTGCCAGTTGTCCATCCAAATGAAAAATGCCGATCGCTCTTTATTTGAAAAGCTCACTGCTAAAGGAGTGGTAGCAGACTGGCGGGAACCAGATGTGATTCGCATCGCTCCTGCTCCACTTTACAATTCATTTACAGATGTGTATGAATTTATACAACAATTAAAACACTGTCTTCATGACTAAAAAAGAACATATACTTATTATTGGTGCCGGCCTCTGCGGGTCTTTACTTGCTTTAAGGCTTACCCAATTAGGTTACCAAGTCACTCTTACTGAAAAGCGAGCAGATTTGCGAAAAGCAAAATTAGCCGCGGGACGTTCTATCAACTTGGCTTTATCGAACCGCGGATTAAAGGGTTTGAAACTTGTAGGTCTAGAAAAAGAAGTGGAAAGTCTCTGTATTCCTATGTATGGAAGAATGCTTCACAATCTTGAAGGAGAGTCACAACTTTCAAAATACAGCGGGCGCGACGGGGAATACATCAATTCCATTTCCCGAACTGGTCTGAACGCTTTACTTTTAGATAAGTTGGAAACTTATCCTAATGTTGAGATCAAATTTGAAGACACCTGCACCCACGTGAACCTCAAGCAAGCGAGTGCTAGCTTTAAGCCGGTAGCATCAAACCCGCCTGAATCAAGTAGTCGGGCAGGTTCAGAATATATTATACAAGCAGATTATATTATAGGAACAGATGGTGCGGGGTCTATGGTGAGAAAACAGATGGAACATGAACAAGGTTTTTTATTCAGTCATTCACAGGATTTCTTAACTCACGGATACAAAGAATTGACGTTTCCAGCAACTAAAAATGGAGGTTACGCATCCGAAAAAGGAGCTTTGCATATTTGGCCAAGGGGTGAAAATATGTTGATCGCTTTGCCAAACATGGATAAGAGTTTTACGGTGACTTTATTTCTAGCCTATGAAGGCGGTAAGTATAATTTTAATAATTTAACTTCTAAAGCTATTGTTGAAGAATACTTTAAAGAAGTTTATCCCGATGCTTACAAATTGATGCCACAATTAAAAACTGAATTTTTCGAAAACCCTACAGCGCCTTTGGGAACCATCCGTTGTTCACCATGGACTTATGGCAAAACACTGTTGATGGGTGATGCATCGCATGCAATTGTACCTTTTTACGGACAAGGCATGAATGCTTCTTTTGAAGATGTCGTAGAATTTGATAAGGCTCTAGTTGAATCTGATTTTGAATTTGAAAATGCTATCAACTTATTCAGCAAACACAGAAAACCTGATGCTGATGCAATTGCAGATTTGGCTTTGGATAATTTCCATGAAATGAAATCCCACACGGCTGATGAAGTCTTCTTAGCAAAACGAAAACTAGAGCTGGATTTTGAAAACCAATTCCCAAAAGATTACCATTCTAAATATTCATTGGTCACCTTCAGGGAAGACTTGCCCTATTCTAAAGCTATACGCCAAGGACGTGCGCAAGACTTGGTGATTCAAGAAATGTTAAGAAAAAACATTCTAAAACCTGAGATGAGTCTTGAAGAAAAACTAAATTTGGTCCGTGAAGTTTCCAAAAAAGCAGAGGAAAACGAATTGATTTTTGACCTTTAATTTATAGCCATGAAGTTATTAGACGGCAAAGCAGTCTCCAAAGAAATTCTAAAAAATGTAAAAGCGGATATCGATCATTACATCGATCAGAAACATTTGGGCTACAATTTATCCAGACCTAGCATTGCTATTGTGATGGTTGGGCACAATGCCGCTAGTGAATCTTATGTAAGAGGTAAGATTAAAGCGTGCGAACGTGCAGAGATCAATCATAAAATTATCCGTTTTGAAGATACTATTTCCACATTTGATTTGATTTCTGAAATCAAGATTTTAAATAAATCTCACTTTGATGGTTTTATCGTTCAGCTACCACTTCCTGATCATATTGACCCAAAACCGATTATCAACGAAATAAGTGCTTATAAAGATATTGATGGCTTTCACCCTCTGAATTTTGGAAAAATGGCTCTAGGCCAAAAGTCCATGCGGCCAGCCACAGCCTATGGAATCTTAAAACTTCTTCAGCATTATGACATCCCTACCAACAGTCAGCATGTTGTTGTGATAGGAAGATCTAACATTGTTGGCAAACCGATTGCCATCATGCTTGGTAACGATTTTGAGGTTGGACGTTCTACGGTGACGTCTTGTGATATCCACACTCCCAAAGAATTATTGATAGAAGAAGCTAAAAAAGCAGATATTGTTATTGTAGCTGTAGGTCAGCCAAACTTTTTGACGGCAGATATGATCAAAGAAGGAGCGGTCGTAATTGATGTCGGCATCAATAGACTGGAAACTGGCAAGTTAGTTGGAGATTGTAACTTTGAGGAGCTTTCCAAAAAGGCAAGCTACATCACTCCTGTTCCTGGTGGCGTAGGACCCATGACCATTGCTGGTTTAATTCTCAATACCTTTGAAGCCTGGAAGATGAAGAATTTGATTAACGAATGAATCTTGAGATTCCATATCTGAGATTTTAGATTCCGAGTAATTGAAACAAATTAAGACACATGAAAAAAAAGCTTAGAATCAACGGTCACTCTCACCTCTTACCCTATCCTGAAGAAATACCTGATTTCATGCGGGAAAAAGAGATTTTCTGGATCGATGAAGATAAAAAATTCATGCTCCAAAAGGGTTGGAAAAGACCAGTAACCGACTCCAGTTTCTTTCTAAATGAAAAACTTGACTGGATGGAGCGTTACGAAATCGATCATGCTGTCGTGCTCAATTTATCTCAACTCTATGGAAACGGTCTTCGTGTGGAAGAAATGAAAAAAGCTCTGCGTTTTCAAAATGACTTTAATGCAAAAATTCAACACGACAATCCTAAAAAATTCACCTGTGGCTTCGTAGTGCATCCCGGTTTCGTGCGTGGAGCCTTATGGGAAATTGAGCGCTGTGCTGAAGAGTTGGATTTAAAATTATTATGCTTGCCTACCCACTATATGGATAGTATTGGCACTTGGCGGTGTATTTTTGACGAAGAAAATGAGCCTATTTTTGAACTGGCCAGCAAATATAATCTGGCTGTGGAAATCCATCCTTACGATGGAGAAAAATTCATTAAACTTGAAAATACCTCCTGGCGATTTCATCTCATATGGATGTTGGCTCAATGCGCAGATGCTTATCATTTTTTAACTTTAAATGGTTATCCGGATAAATATCCAAATATGCGCGTGTGTTTTGCTCATGGCGGTCAGCTGGCCCAAATTAACCTTGGAAGACGCATACAAGGTTTTGATGGTAGACCGGATTTGTTTGAGGGGAAAGTTCACCCAAGAAAGTCTGTAGGCCATAAAAATATCTTCTTTGACACTTTAGTTCACGATACCCGATCACTAAAGTTACTTTTGGAAAATCAAAAAAGCTCTCAAATCATTGCTGGACTTGACGATCCCTACCCCCTTGGAGAAATGGAAAGTGAACCCCAATCCTCATATCCAGGCAAAATTCTGGATTTGGCTTTAGAACAAAAAGTCATCACCGAAGTAGAAAAAGACGAAATATGGTCGGATAACGTTCTTCAATGGCTGTTTGGGGATGATCAAAAGAAAAAAGAAGATTTAGTCAACAAGATCACTAGCTAATGGATTTTATCTCATCAAAGCTTCAAAATTATGTAGAAGCACATTCAGAAGACGAACCCGAATTGCTTCAAAAATTAACTAAAGAAACCTGGCAAAAGGTACTTCAGCCAAGAATGCTAAGCGGTCACTATCAAGGCCGATTGTTGAGTTTGATTTCAAAGTTAGCTCACCCGACCTCTATTTTAGAAATTGGCACCTATACGGGTTACTCTGCATTAAGTCTAGCAGAAGGCCTTTCAGAAAAGGGAAAAATCCATACCATAGATCGCAATGAAGAGCTCTATGATTTACAACGAAAGTATTTTGATCTTAGCGGTTATGGAAATCGAATTTTTCAATATACTGGAGATGCAAAAAAAATAATTCCAAAAATTGATGCCGAATTTGATTTGGTTTTCATAGATGCCGATAAAATATCTTATCCCCGTTATTTTGAATTAATAATTAACAAGCTCAAACCTGGCGGGCTTATTCTATCCGACAATGTCTTATGGAGCGGTAAAGTTATTGAAAAGCTTAATCCTAAGGATAAAGACACAAAAGTTATACTGGAGTATAATTTACTGCTCAAAAACGATCCAAGAGTCGAAACCGTTTTATTACCCATAAGAGACGGACTTACGATATCAAGGAAAAAATAAAAATTGTGAAAAATTTTATTTTATTTAAAGTTTTATTCAGAACTAGAGTTAGTTATGTTAAATATATTTGATCAAAACTTCAGCTATCAAATTTTTATTCATCCTCTTTTTTTTAATTAATGTCCAAGTTGGGACAGCACAGGGCTATGACCTTTCTGGGACTGTGCTTGACGATACCAATCAACCCATTCCTGGGGTAAATATTATTATTGACGGTAGCAATAGAGGAACGGTAACCAACGAAAATGGAAAGTATTCGATAAAGCTTGCTAAGGGTAATTATACTATAAAAGTCACTTATCTAGGTTTTAAGACCGTTGAACAACAAATCACGTTCAATAATGACAAAACATTAAATTTCAATTTGGTTCCACAAACTGAGGATTTGCAAGAGGTTGTGGTCACAGATAATATTGAAGGCATCAATATAAGAGATCCGGAAATGAGTGTGAGTAAACTTGATGCCTCAAGTATTAAGAAAATTCCAGTGGTCTTTGGTGAGGTTGATGTCATTCAGTCTTTACTCCAACTCCCTGGTGTTTCTAATGCTGGTGAAGGAGCTTCTGGATTCAACGTTAGAGGTGGAGCGACCGATCAAAATTTGATTTTGATAGATGATGCTTTAATTTACAACTCCTCCCACCTTTTTGGTTTTTTCTCCATCTTCAATCCGGATGCTGTCAAAAACCTAAAACTTTACAAGGGTGGTATTCCCGCCAACTACGGAGGACGTGTATCCTCTGTTTTAGATATTAAGCAAAAGACAGGAAACACTCAAAAGCTAAAAGGAGAAGGAGGAATTGGAGTTATCTCCAGTAAACTCACTTTGGAAGGACCTATCCAAAAAGACAAAAGTTCCTTCCTAGTCAGTGGAAGAGGGACTTATGCGCATTTATTCCTGAAACTAACAGACAATTCCAATTCTGCTTATTTTTACGACTTAAATACTAAACTGAATTTCAATATTGACGAGAAAAATACGCTGAGCTTTTCCGGTTACTACGGTTTAGATTACGTCAATATCAATGACAGTTTTACTAATATTTATGGTAACGCCTTTGGAATTTTGGACTGGGAACACAAATTCAATGAAAATATAAATTCAAACTTGAATTTTTCTTACAGCCAATACAACTACGAACTGGATTTAGCTCTGGTAGGTTTCAATTTTCAAAATAGCATTTCCAATTTTGATTTGAGTTATCAAATTAATCATACTATCAACCCAAATCTAGATCTATCTTATGGTTTGAGCAGCATTCAGTATACCATAAATCCTGGTGAAATCGTACCTACGACAGCAGATTCTGGAATCAATCCAAGAAAATTGAATAATAAATACGCTTTTGATAATGCGGCTTTTTTATCTGTAAATCAATCTTTGAGCGACAAAATTAATATTCAATACGGATTAAGAGTGAGTGCATTTTTAAGAATGGAAGACGAGTCCATCGACATCTATGCCAATAACAATCCGCTTTTATACGACGAAAATCGAAGCATTTACGTCGAAGCAACTCCTACGGAAACCATTGGTGGTAACACATCACGTGTCAACGAAAGCTTTATTAATTTGGAACCAAGAGCTGGAATTTCTTACCTCATAGACGACAACACTTCTATAAAAGCAAGTTACAACCGCATGGTTCAAAACCTGCATTTGCTTTCCAATACCTCATCTCCTACTCCATTTGACGTGTGGACTCCTAGTGGTACTTACATCAAACCACAAAAGCTGGATCAATTCGCTTTTGGCTACTTCAAGGATTTTGAAAATATTCCCTTCACCTTAGAAACTGAGGTTTTTTATAAAACCATCGACAACAGAATTGACTATATAGACGGGGCTAACCTCATTGCCAATGAAGCTATAGAACGGGTGATCCTCAATGGAGAGGGCCGAGCTTATGGACTTGAGTTTTATTTCAAAAAGAATACTGGAAGACTTACTGGCTGGTTATCCTATACCTTATCGAGAAGTGAACAGCGCACACCAGGTCGCACGCCAAATGAAATCGGAATTAATAACGGAGATTGGTACCTCAATGGTTATGACAAAACGCACGATGTGTCTTTAACTAGCAGCTATGAGCTTAATGAAAAATGGCAGATTAACAGCAATTTTGTGTTACAAACTGGTCGTCCAGTGAATTTTCCTGTTGGACAATTTGAATTTCAGGATCTAAATATTCCAGTTTTTGAAGGTAGAAATTTGAATAGACTGCCAACGTTTCACAGACTTGACCTTTCTGCAACCTATACTCCAGAAAAGAAAAACAAAAGTTGGTCATCCTCATGGAATTTTGGTATTTACAATGTTTATAATCGAAGAAACGCCGCGTCGTTAAATTTTGAGCAGAATACAACCACAGGGCAAAATGAAGCGGTAAGATTTTCTATCTTCGGAATAGTTCCATCTGTTAGTTATAGTTTTAAATTTTAAATGATGAGAAAATTCTTTATTTTACTTGGTCTTGTAAGCTTGTTATCCGCTTGTGAAGATGTGGTAGAAGTAAATCTGGAAGAAGCACAGCCAAGACTTATTGTGGATGCTATACTGAGTTGGGAAAAAGGGACTGATGGAGCAAATCAATCCATAAAGCTGAGTCGTACTCGCGGTTTTTTTGAGCAAGAACCCAATCCGGTTTCTGGAGCAAGTATAGCGGTAAATAATAGTTCTGGTAAAGAATTTATTTTTGAAGAAGTAACTTCAGGTGAATATGCTACTGATAACTTTGAACCAGAACTAAATGAACTTTATAGTTTAACTATAGAACTTGATGGCAGCGTCTATACCGCAGAAGAAAATCTGAAACCTGTAGTTGCAATAGATTCCATAGAACAAAATGATGAAGGTGGTTTTTCTGGTGAAGACATCGAACTAAAAGCATTCTACAAAGATCCCGAAGGTGTTGAGAATTATTATTTATTCAAGTTTTTCACTCCTTTTCTTGCCTTCCCAGACTTTAGTGTTTTCGATGATGAATTCAATGATGGCAATAGAATATTTGGATTATTTTCGGAAGAAGACTTAGAGCCAGGAATGGAAATAGGTATACAAATTCATGGAATTTCCAGAGAGTACTATAACTTTTTGGAAATACTTCTTGCCCAAGCTGGTAGCGCAGGGGGTCCTTTTGAAACTCAACCGGCTACTGTAAGAGGAAACATCAAGAATGAAAATGATTCTGAAGAATTAATTTTTGGTTATTTTGGACTTTCAGAAGTAGATGAAGTCATTTATACCATTCAATAATGAGCAAATCATTTGAAAAAATAACAGAACAGTCTTCCAAATACAGACATTTAGAAACAATGTCAACTCGTGAACTTTTAACCAATATCAATACTGAAGATAAATTGGTCCCGCTCGCAGTTCAAAAGGAAATTCAAACCATTGAAGGCTTAGTTGAAGTGATCGTAAAGCAAATTCAGAAGGGAGGAAAATTATTTTACATCGGAGCAGGAACCAGCGGAAGATTAGGAATTTTGGACGCCAGTGAATGTCCACCAACCTTCGGAATTCCTGCAGAATTAGTCAACGGACTCATTGCTGGCGGTGACAAAGCCATCAGAAAAGCGGTAGAACATGCCGAAGATGATACTGAACAGGCCTGGCAAGATCTCAAGGAGCATGATATCCAGAAAGATGATGTGGTCATAGGTATTGCAGCTTCTGGAACTACACCTTATGTGATTGGTGGATTGGAAGCTTGCCAAAAGCAGGGAATAATTACTGGCGGCATTGTTTGTAATCCAAATTCCCCGATTTCAAAAGTATCTGATTATCCTATTGAAGTAATTGTAGGGCCGGAATTTGTAACAGGAAGTTCCAGAATGAAAGCTGGAACCGCTCAAAAATTAGTGCTCAATATGATTTCAACTTCTGTCATGATTAAACTAGGCAGAGTCAAGGATAATAAGATGGTGGATATGCAACTAAGCAATGCAAAACTAAAACAACGTGGAAGCCTTCTAATTGCTGAGGCTTTGAATATTTCAGAAGAGAAAGCAGATGAGTTATTAAAAATTCATGGAAGTGTAAGAAAAGCTATTGATCATGAAGCACACCAATAAAGACACTTTAGCCAAAGGCGTAAAATATCTGGCTGGTGCTTTACCACTCATATTCATTGGCCCTTCAATTTTATATAGTGCCTTCAACAATCAAGACAAAGCTTTATACTGGCCAATTTTAATTATTGGAATTCTAATGAGTTTTGGAGCTATTTTCCTAATCTTTAAAGGAATAATGACGCTATTAAAAGCTTTATTTGACGAATAAGATCAGTTTACTCCTTAAAAGGTCTTTTCAATTGATTCCAAAAATCCTGAGGATAATTTTCATCATTATCAAAACCTAATTCGATGTTTTTTCCATCATTAGGGATATGAGCTGTACCAAACATATAGTCCCAGAGACTTAAAGTTAAACCGAAATTCATACCATAAGGACGCTTTTCTGGCAGAACTTTGGAATGATGCCAAATGTGCATTTTTGGATTGTTCAATATATATTTGAATGGACCATAATCCCAACCAACGTTAGCGTGATTGAGATGACCTACCAAAACACTAAACATGTGGACAATAAAGAATTCCTGAATCCCAAAACCTATCATAGCTAATGGAACATATTGTACCACTTTGTATACAATGGTTTCCATGAAATGGAATCTAAACTGAGCGGCAAATCCCATTTCTTTAACGCTGTGATGAACTTTATGAAACTTCCATAACCACGAGCGTTTATGCAACTGAATATGTACATTCCACTGAATAAAATCTGCAACCAGAAACATGATAAGAAATTGAGACCAAATTGGAAAATTCTGGATGTGAAAAGCAACTAAGTTATCTACTCCAAATAAGCCCAAGAAATCATTGAACATTTCAACAAAAACATTGGAAATTGCATTATAGCCAATAAGAGAAAAAATGAAAAAGTTGAAGAAAACATAAAACACATCCAGCCAAAATCCTTTTCTTATGATTTTCTGGTCTTTTCTCCATGGGATAATGATTTCCATAGCGAGTACTAAAAAGGAAAGCCCTATCAACCACCAAAAATAGTTAGTAAGAGAGGGGTTTTGAATTTCATTCATCAGGTAATTAAAATACCCTGTAAATGAATTTAAAAAAATGTCAATATATTTTTCCATAACAGGGTGCAAAATTAAGCCATCATAGCGATTCCAGGTGTAACCTTGGTCACAATAATCCTTTAAATTTTAAAGTGAAAAAGAAGTAGGCATTATTGACAAATTTTGACTCGCATGAACTTCAAAAAACCTTATTTTTATTTCGAGTAAATTTCAAACCTTAACAATGGTAACCGTTGCACAAGCCTTTATAAATAAGAATAATCGATCATTTTAAGCCCTTTTAAGGGCTTTTATCTTTTTATCAGAGTTGGATTTACGCTAAATTAAGTG
>Ga0306910_1000185_pt1 | contig 36740 bp, 31 predicted proteins | sample AntRauMFilla2698_FD_190438 | JGI IMG/M metagenome (GOLD analysis project Ga0306910, IMG submission 190438) | Saline lake microbial communities from Rauer Islands, Antarctica - Metagenome Filla 2 #698 (v2) (version 2) | ecosystem: Environmental > Aquatic > Non-marine Saline and Alkaline > Saline ... | reverse complement strand
GGCTTGGGCGAATTGGCGCAGCCGCGCGGGTCTGCCCTACGGCGATCAAGGGCTTTTGGTGCACCGATCGCTCTACGATAGGGCGGGTGGCTATCCCGATCAGCCGCTGATGGAGGATGTGGCGCTGGCACGTGCGCTGCGCGGGCGTCTTAGGGAGCTCGACGGTGTGGCCGTCACCTCAGCGGCAAAGTACCGCACGCAAGGCTGGCTGCTGCGTGGCGGCCGCAACCTGTGGACCCTGATGCGCTACTTCGGCGGCGCAAAGCCCGAGGTTCTGGCCCGGGTTTACCGCCGCTAGGCCCGCTCAGGAGCCGAAGAAATGCTGGCCGATGCGTTGCAGAAGATTGGGCTGCGGCTCTTCCGCACCCGGATCGCGCCGCCTCAAAACGCCTTTTGTGCGGTCCGCGACGATCTTGCCGTCCCGGAATTGTAGGCGGTAGAGGTCGGCATAGATGCCGCCGCGCTCCAGCAACTCTTCGTGCGTACCCTCATCGATCGCACGGCCCCGGTCCATCACGATGATCTTATCGGCGTTTCTGATCGTGCTCAGGCGGTGCGCGATCACCAGCGTCGTGCGGCCTTGCGAGAGGCGGTCGAGCGCGTCCTGAACGACCTGCTCGGACTGCGCATCGAGCGCGCTCGTGGCCTCATCGAGCAGCAGAACGGGCGTGTTGCGCAGCAGGGCGCGGGCGATTACCACGCGCTGGCGCTGGCCGCCCGAAAGGGCAGAGCCGCGCGGCCCGACGCGGGTGTCTAGTCCGTGCTCGAGCTGGGGCAGGAAATCGGAGACGAAGGCCGCATCGAGCACCGCTTTCAAAGCCCCGTCCGTCACATCGGTGCGGCCCAGTACGATATTTTCCCGCAGTGTTTCATCGAAAAGTAGCGCTTCCTGGCTCACGACGGAAAACAACGTGCGCAGATCGGGGATCGCCATATCGGTGGTGGCGATCCCCCCGATGCGAACAACGCCCGTGGTCGGATCAAGCAGGCGGGTGAGCAGATTGAAGATGGTCGATTTGCCCGCGCCCGACGCACCGACCAGCGCGGTCGTCTGCCCGGCAAGGGCCGTGAGCGACAGACCGTGCAGGACCTCGGTCTCGCCAAACGAGAGTGTGACATCCTCCAGCGTGATATCGGCATCCTGCACAGGAGCGGCGAGCGGGTTCTGGGGGGAGGTCTGGCTCAGCGGAGCGTCCATCAGTTCTTTGATCCGCTCGAGCGCCGCCGCCGCAGTCTGCCACTGTCCACTGATCGCGCCAAGGCGGCGCAGCGGATTAAACGTGAAGCCCATCGCAGTGAAAAAGGTCATGAACTCGCCGATGGTCTTGTCACCGGAGATGATCTCGGAGCCACCGTAGAGGATCACCGCCATGAAGCCGATGCCGGAAATGATATCGATCATCGCGGGGATGGCGGAACTGCCGAAGGCGGTCCGCACTTCGGTGGACACGAAATCCTTGGTAATATCGCGGTATTGGCGGGCCTGATAGGCTTCCAGCGCGTTGAGCTTGATCTGCACGATGCCATGGAACACCTCATCGAGGCGGGTCGAGAGGGTGGCGCCGAGATCGCGGGCTTCGCGCGCGCGTCGACGTACGAATTTCTGCGCGATGGCGGCGGGCAGAACCATCAATGGAATACCGATGCAAGCCAGCAACGCCCAGATGGGATCAATAGAAACGGCCACCCCCAGCAGCACCAGCAGCCCGATGAAATCACGTCCCGCGCCTGTGATGATCGCGCGCCACACGTCGCCCACGGCGTTCACGTCCGATTGTACCCGCTGCACCAGAAAGCCCGGCGGGTGGGTCTGGTGAAAGGCGCCGTCCTGCTGCATCATACGGTCCAGCAGATCGATGCGCATATCCGCCGCCGAGCGCTGAGCGATGCGCGTCAGCAGCACTTTCTGTGCCACGCCAGAGACGGCGCGGATCAGAAATATCCCCATCAGAACGAAACCTACGATCAGGAGCCATGATTGCTCTCCGGCCACGAAAACGCGGTCGAACATGGGCTCCATCAGCTTGGCCATGGCGCCCAGGCTCGCGCCTTCGAGGACCATAAACCCCACAGCGATAGCCAGCTTGCCCATATGGCGGCGCAGATAGTCGCGCCAAAGCCAGCGCATCAGCGCGCCCGAAGTATAGGTCTTTTCGCTGATCATGGGAAACTTGGCCTTTGAATTTCGCGCTTTGCACTTTTGCCGCAGCTTAAAGGGCGCAGGGTTGAGGAGCAAGCATCAGGCACGATTGACGCCGCGGGCGCCACGGCTATGGTTGCGGCGATGGCCATGTATGGCACCCGATGGATGGATAGGACAAACAGATATGACAAACAGGCCAAACCTGTCACAGGGGCGCGGATATCTCGCCATTCCCGGTCCTTCGGTGATGCCGGAGGCGGTGTTGCAGGCGATGCACCGGCCCGCGCCAAACATCTATGCCGGCGAATTGGTGGATATGATGCCGGGCATCATGGCTGATCTCAAGCGCGTCGCTCGGACTGAGCATTATGCTGCAATCTATATCGGCAATGGCCATGCGGCATGGGAAGCGGCGCTGAGCAATGTCATCTCGCCCGGTGATCTGGTGTTGGTGCCTGCTACGGGGCGGTTCGGCCACGGTTTCGGTGATGTGGCGACTGGGCTCGGCGCGCAGGTTCAACTGCTCGAATTCGGAAAGTCCTCGCCCATGGATCTTGAGGTGATTGCGGAGGCCATCGCCCAGGACAAAGACCACAGGATCAAGGCGGTTCTGGCGGTGCATGTGGATACATCAAGCTCTGTTCTGAATGATATCAAGGGTGTGCGGGGCGTTCTTGATGCAGCAGGGCATCCGGCCTTGCTGATGGCCGATTGCATCGCCTCGCTGGGCTGTGACCGTTTCGAGATGGACGACTGGGGCGTGGATGTGATGCTGACCGGCTGTCAGAAAGGGCTTATGGTCCCGCCCGGTTGTTCATTCGTGTTCTTTAACGAGCGCGCGCGGGCGGTGCGCGAAGCGATGCCGCGCGTCAGCCGCTACTGGGACTGGACCCCGCGGAGCACGGCTACGGAATTCTGGATGTATTTCAACGGAACCGCGCCCACGCATCACCTCTACGGACTGCGCACTGCGCTCGATATGATCCACGATGAGGGGATCGAGCAGGTCTGGGCGCGTCATACGGTGCTTGCCCGTGCGATCTGGGCGGCCTGCGATGCCTGGAGCGCGGGGGGCGATCTGCGGATGAACATCGCCGATCCGGCCTGCCGCAGCACGGCGGTGACCTCGCTACGCCTGTCGGGGGCTGATGGCACCCGCCTGCGCGATTGGGTCGAACAGGAAGTGGGGCTGACCCTTGGGATCGGGCTTGGCATGGCTGAAGTCGGCGATCCGGCGCGCGACGCATTTTTCCGGCTCGGACATATGGGCCACGTCAACGGCCAGATGATCATGGGGCTTCTGGGCGGCATGCAGGCCGGGATGAGCGCTTTGGGGATCGCGCATGGACGCGGCGCGCTGGATGCGGCGGCAGAAGTGATCGGCGGGGCTTAGTCCCGCCGCGCCTCGACATAGCTGATCGCGCGGTTGACGCACCACCCGAGAGCGGCCACAGCGATAAGGCCCCAAATGGCCCAGATGGCCACGAAAATCCAAGTGATGTTCACGCCGAACATCACGAGGCAGGCTGTTGTAAGGTTTGGGGCGCTTCCCCGCGTGTTGTTCATGCGTGACCTCGCAGATGACTCGCACACCAGAATAGCGTCAGCATATCGTGGCGTCAGGTTTTTTCTGCATCGCGCAGTGCCGCAGGCAGCGCTGCGGCAAACTTGGCGAGCATTTCGGGGGTGCCGCAGCTTATCCGGATGCAGCGGTTTTGCGGAGCGACGAAGGGCATGCGCACGAAGATGCCCCGCGCGATCAGGCCGTCGAGCACCGCTTTGGCAAACCCGACATCGCGTCCGCAGTCGATGGTCACGAAGTTCGTGGCCGATGGCAGCGGGGTGAGCCCGTTCTCTCGCGCGACGGCCGCGATGGTGCCACGGGCATGCGCGATTTGCTGCTGTACCTGCGCCAGATAGGGTTGATCTGCCAGAGCCGCGAGCGCGCCCGCCTGAGCGGCACGGTTCATTCCGAAATGGTTTCGCACCTTGTGGAAGGCTTCGATCAGATCGGGGTGCCCGATTGCGTAGCCGACCCGCGCGCCCGCCAGCCCGTAGACTTTGGAGAACGTGCGCAGGCGGATCACACGCGGATCATCGGCGGGAAGCGGCAGCGCGGTGCCCTCTGGCGCACATTCCACATAGGCCTCATCCACGATGAGCAAGGTACCCTCCGGCAGCTTGTCCAGCGCGTCGGCGATCTCCTTGCCCTTGTGATGGCTGCCCATGGGATTGTCGGGATTGGCGAGATAGACCAGCTTTGCCTGCACCTCCGCCGCCTTCTCAAACAAGCTTGAGGGGGCTTCGTGATCATCCACGTAAGGCACTGTGTGCAGTGTGCCACCGAACCCCGCGACATGGTAATTGAACGTAGGATAAGCACCCGCAGAGGTGACTACGGGATCGTCCGCACCCACGAAGAGGCGCACCAGATAGCCCAGCAGCCCGTCGATCCCTTCGCCGACCATGATATGGGCGGGGGTGCATCCATGATGGGCAGCAAGGGCCGTGCGCAGATCGTGGCTTTCGGGATCGCCGTACATCCACTGGGGCGTCTCGGCCATAGCTGCGATGGCGCGCGGTGAGGGTCCGAAAACGCTCTCATTGGCCCCGAGCCGCGCGTCAAAAGCCGCACCCTGCGCGCGTTCTTGCGTTTCTGGTCCCACGAAAGGGACGGTTGCAGGCAGGGATTGGGCGAGCGGGGTGAGGCGTGTGTTTGTCATGATGCCAGTTAATGCAGCGGCTGCGCCGAGGGCAAGCCGTGCCGTTGCTCACAAGGAGCGTCATGCGAAGAAAACTGCCGCCACGTTTTGCTAGCCGGGCGGCGCTGCTTCTGCTGTGCTGGAGCAAATCAATCCGGAGGAAAGCCCATGTCCCGCGTTTCAGTCACCTTTGAGAATCACATCGCCCACGTTCGCCTGACCCGCGGCGACAAAATGAACGCGGTCGATCAGGAAATGATTACGGCAATCATCGCAGCGGGTGACGAGGTTGCCGCCTCGGACGCGCGGGCGGCGATTTTGTCGGGTGAAGGTAAGGCGTTTTGCTCCGGTATCGATATTTCCGGGCTGTCGGCGATGATCGGGAAGGATCCGGCGGACCTGCTGATGCCGCGCACGCATGGACAGGGCACGACGAACCAGTGGCAGGAGGTCGCGATGGTCTGGTCCCGGATTGATATTCCGGTGATCGCGGCGATCCATGGCGTGTGTTTCGGCGCGGGGATGCAACTGGCACTGGGGGCGGATATCCGCATTGCCGCACCCGACGCGCAGTTTGCCGTGATGGAGATGAAATGGGGCATCGTGCCTGATATGGGCGGGATGGTGCTGCTGCCGCGTCTGGTGCGCTCGGACGTGCTGCGGCGGCTGACCTACACGGCGGAGCCCGTGGGCGCGCAGCAGGCGGAGCGGTGGGGGCTGGTGACGGAGCTGGCCGACGATCCGCTGGCCGCAGCGCAGACGTTGGCGGAAACCATCGTGGGCAAAAGCCCCTCGGCGATTCGTGCGGCCAAGCGGTTGATCGGGGTAGCAGAGACAAAGGATGCGGCGGCGGTACTGGATGCTGAATCGCGCGCGCAGGTCGATCTGATGGGCAAGCCGCACCAGATGGAAGTGGTCGCGGCTGCTTTCGGGAAGCGCGCGGCTGTTTTCAAATAGCGAACCCTGTCAGTGATTTAGACAGCATACTTGAGGTGGCAGCAGAATGAAAAGAAGGGCGCGCGTGGGCATTGCCGCGCCCCTCTTTGGGGTCAGCCGATTTCGGAGAGGCGTGTCAGTGCGGATTGCAACTGGTCGGCTTCTTCCTGTCTGGCGTCAAGGTTGGCTTGTGCTTCTTCGACCACCTCTTCGGGGGCGGAGGCCGCAAATTTGGGGTTGTTCAGACGCCCTTTGAGACCGCCGATCTCTTTTGCCAGCTTATCAAGTGATTTTTGCAGACGGGCCTTCTCCTCGGCGATGTCGATGATCCCTTCGAGGGGTAGACCGAAGGTGGCGCCCGCTGCTCCGATGGCAACCGTTCCTTTGGGAAATTCATCCGCACGTTCGAGGGTTTCCACACGGGCGAGGCGTTTGATCATTGCCTCGTTATTGTCCCATGCGGCCTGAGCGTTTGCGTCCATGTCCGTGACGATCATGGGCACTTTGAGTCCAGCTGGCACGTGCATCTGGGCGCGCGCGGAGCGGATGTTCTCGATGAGGGTGGTGACCCAGTTCATTTCGCGGTCGGCGGCCTCGTCGAGCAGGTCCGCGGTGGTGTAGGTGGGCCAGTCTGCATGGACGAGATGCTTGTCGCGTTTGGCGGTCTCGCCCCAGAGCTCCTCGGTGATGAAGGGCATGATGGGATGGAGCAGGGTCAGGCATTGATCCAGCACCCAAGCCATAGTCTCACGCGTCTCGTTAGCGAGCGCGCCGCTGCCTTCATCGTCTTGCAGCAGAGGCTTGGACAGCTCCACGTACCAATCGCAGACCTTGCCCCAAACAAAGGCATAAAGGGCGCTCGCAGCATCGTTGAAGCAGTACGTGTCGAGGGCTGCGTCGACCTCTTCGCGGACCCGCGCCGTTTCGCCGATGATCCACTTATTGAGCGTGGCGGTGGGCTTCGGCAACCCGGCGGGGGTGTCCTTGAACACCTCGTTCATCTCTGCAAAACGGTGGGCATTCCAGAGCTTGGTGCCGAAGTTGCGGTAGCCTGCGATGCGGGCGGCGTCGAGCTTGAGCGCACCGCCGAGCGACGCCATCGCGGCGTTGGTGAAGCGCAGGGCATCCGCACCGTATTCGTCGATGATCTCGAGTGGGTCGATGACGTTACCTACGGATTTTGACATCTTCTTGCCCTTGGCATCGCGGACGAGACCATGGAGATAGACGGTGTCAAAGGGGATTTTTCCGGTGGTGTCGAGTTGCATCATCATCATGCGCGCGACCCAGAAGAAAAGGATGTCCTGACCTGTAATCAGATCGGAGGTGGGGAAGTATTTTTTAAGCGCCTCCGTTTCCTCAGGCCAGCCGAGGGTGCCGATGGGCCAGAGACCTGAGGAGAACCACGTGTCGAGCACGTCGGGATCGCGGGTGAGTTTCACGCCGCTGCCAGCCTGCGCTTGAGCCTGCTCTTCGGTTTCGGCACAGAATTGATTGCCTTCGGCGTCGAACCAAACTGGAATCTGATGCCCCCACCACAACTGGCGCGAGATACACCAAGGCTCGATGTTGTCGAGCCAGTTATAGTACACCTTCTCGCCGCTCTCGGGCATGATTTTGACCTCGCCGTTGCGCACGGCGTCGAGGGCGGGGCCTACGATCTGGTCGGTGTCGACGAACCACTGGTCGGTCAACAGAGGCTCGATCACGACTTTTGAGCGGTCACCGAACGGCTGCATGATTGGTTTGTTCTCGACCAGCGGGATCAGCGCGGGGGCGTCTTCCTCGTCGGCCTTCGGATTGGGGACCATCACAGCAAGTCCCTCAGCGGTCACGTCCGCCACGATCTTTCTGCGGGCCTCGAAGCGGTCAAGGCCACGGTAGTCGTCGGGCACGAGGTTGATATCAGTCACGTCAGGCACGGGATGATCGCTGGGCGAGTGGAAGCGCCCTTCGGTGCGGGTCAGCATCTCGGCGGTGTTTTCGGCGAAGGTGCGGGCCTTCTCGGCGCTTTCGGCGTAGCTGAGCCCGTCGCTGCGCATGGCGGCTTTTGTGTCCATTAGATTGTAGAGCGGGATCTGGTTGCGCTTGGCGACCTGATAGTCGTTGAAGTCATGCGCCCCTGTGATCTTCACGGCGCCGGAACCGAAATTCTTGTCGGGGTATTCATCCGTGATGATCGGGATCAGGCGGCGATGCTCTTTCGGGCCAACAGGGATTTCGCATAGTTTTCCGATAATTGGTGCATAACGCTCATCCGATGGATGAACGGCGACAGCACCATCGCCCAGCATGGTTTCCGGCCGTGTGGTGGCAATGGAGATGTAATCGCGTGTCTCGCGCAGGGTCTCTTTGCCGTCCTCGTCGCGCTCAATGTATTCGTAGCTCGCGCCGCCCGCGAGGGGATATCTGAAGTGCCACATGTGGCCCGGCACTTCGACGTTTTCCACTTCGAGGTCCGAAATGGCGGTCTCGAAGCGGGGGTCCCAGTTTACCAGCCGCTTGCCACGGTAGATTTTGCCATCGTTGTACATCTGCACGAAGACTTTGATCACGGCATCGTGGAAATTGGGTGAACTCTCGTGGCCCCTGCGGGTATCACCGGGCGCGCCGGACATGGTAAAGGCGTTGCGCGACCAATCGCAGGAGGACCCGAGGCGCTTGAGCTGGCCCACGATGGTGTCGGCGGTGGCCTCTTTATAGGCCCAGGCGTGCTTGAGAAATTCCTCGCGGCTGAGATCCGTGCGTTTGATGCCGTCCTTGGCCAGTTGGTTTTCCACGGCGAGTTGCAGGGCGATGCCTGCATGGTCCTGACCGGGCTGCCAGAGCGTGTCAAAGCCGCGCATCCGGTGCCAGCGGGTCAGAATGTCCTGGAGAGTGTTATTGAACGCATGGCCCACGTGCAGCGAGCCATTCACGTTAGGAGGCGGAATCATGACGCAATAGGTCTCGTCGCGCGAGGCGTTCGCGCCTGCTCTGAATGCGCCGGAGTGCTCCCAGGCGGCATAAAGGCGGGCTTCGGCCTCGCTTGCGTCGAATTTTTTGTCCAGTGCCATGATGCGGCTCCCGTCGGTTTTTGATTTGACGCTGATGTAGCGGAGGAAGCGGGAGAGGGAAAGGGGCGCGCACGGGGCGACCATATGGCGGCTGGACAAGCGGGCGCGGTCCGCTAGATTTCCGGCTAACAGATTGTTGTGTCTCAAGGAGAGCAAATCCATGGAAAAATTCGGTAAGAGCCAATCGGTCACGCGGGTCGAAGATGTGCGGTTTTTGACGGGCGCGGGGCGGTATGTGGACGATATCGCACCAAAGGGTGCGCTGCATGCGTTTGTGTATCGCGCGCCTCTGGCGCACGGGAAAATAAAAGACCTAGATGTCAGCGAGGCGGCGCAGGCTGAGGGCGTGCATCTGGTGTTTACCTGTGCGGATCTCGAAGCTGCGGGCGTGGATATCGCGATCAGCGGTGCAGCAATCAAGAACCGCGATGGATCGACAGCGGCGGCACCTCTGCGCCCGATGTTGGCGAAGGACCGTGTGCGCTACGTGGGTGAGCCTGTCGCGATGGTTATAGCGGACACTTACGAACAGGCGCGCGACGCGGCGGAGCTGATAATGTTGGACGTTGATGAGCTGCCCGCGAAGATGGATCTCGCGCGGGGCGGCGAGGCCGTGCACGCAGAGGCGGCGGACAACTGTGCTTTCGACTGGGGGATGGGCGATGAAGCGGCGACGGAAGCGGCCTTCAAATCGGCGGCGCGGACTGTCTCGCTGGACGTGGGCGACAACCGCATCATCGTGAACAGCATCGAGCCGCGCGGCTGTTACGCAGAATGGGACGGCAAGCGCTTGCATCTGGCCAACAACGGGCAGGGCGTATGGGTGCACAAGGGCAACCTCGTCAAGGCGTTCGGACTGGGTGAGGACGATGTGCGGGTGACCAATCCCGATACAGGCGGGGCGTTCGGGATGAAATCGATGTCCTACCCCGAGTACTTCCTGATCAGCCACGCCGCGCGAGCGCTGGGCAAACCGGTCCGCTGGATGAGCGAGCGCACGGAGGCGATGCTGAGCGACAATGGCGGGCGCGATCTCACCTCCGTCGCGGAGCTTGCGTTTGACGCGGACAACAAGATCACGGCCTACAGGGTGCGCACGAAGTGCAATCTGGGCGCGTACAACAGCCAGTTCGGTCAGTATATCCAGACGCAGCTCTTCAGCCGCGTGCTGATGGGCGTCTACGATGTGCAGACAACCTGGCTTCAGGTGGAGGGCTATTATACCAATACCGTGCAAGTCGATGCGTACCGGGGTGCGGGGCGCCCCGAAGCGATCTACGTGCTGGAACGCGTGATGGACCGGGCGGCGCGCGAGCTGGGTGTAGACCCGATGGAGCTGCGGCGGATTAATTTTATCAAGCCCGCGCAATTCCCCTACGCCACCACAACGGGCGAGACCTACGATGTGGGTGACTTCAACAAGGTGCTGACGCGCGGGGCGCGAGAAGCGGATGCTGATGGATTTACGGCGCGCCGCGCGGCGGATGCCAAGCACGGGCTGCTGCGCGGTATGGGAATTTGCTATTACATCGAGAGTATTCTGGGCGATCCCAGCGAGGGAGCGAAGGTTAACTTCCTTGAGGATGGTACCGTCGAGATCTTGGTTGGCACGCAATCGGGCGGGCAGGGGCACGAGACTGTCTATGCCAAGTTCCTGAGCGACCAGACAGGGATTCCGGCGGACAAGATCGTCGTGGTCCAGGGCGATAGCGACCGGATCCAAACCGGTGGTGGCACCGGTGGCTCGCGTTCGGTTACGACGCAGACCAATGCCACGCTGGCAACGGTTGCGGTAATCAAGGATGCGTTTACCGCGTTTCTGGCCGATGAGATGGGTGTGCCAGCCGCCGAGATCGCCTTTGATGACGAGCGGTTCCGGGCGGACGGGTCCAACCTCACGCCGACCATGCTGGAGGTTGCGCAAATGGCGCGCGATAAGGGCCGCGATGATTTGCTCACGCACCACGAGCGCGCAACGCTGGAGGGACGCAGTTTCCCCAACGGTGTGCACATCTGCGAAGTGGTGATCGACCCCGAGACCGGGATCGTGACCACCGACCGATATACGGTCGTTGATGATTTCGGAAATCTGATCAATCCCTTGCTGGCCGAGGGCCAAGTGCATGGGGGCGTGGTGCAGGGCATCGGGCAGGCCGTTCAGGAGCGCGTGGTCTATGATGAGGACGGGCAGCTGCTGACGGCCTCGTTCATGGATTATGCGATGCCGCGCGCGCAAGATGTGCCGTTTATCTCGTTTACCAGCGAGCCTGTGCCCTCGACAGCGAACCTGATGGGCATGAAGGGCTGTGGCGAGGCGGGCACGGTGGGTGCGCTCGCGGCGGTGTCCAACGCGGTGCAGGACGCACTGTGGGATCTGGGCGTGCGGCAGGCGGATATGCCCTTCACGCCGCATAAGGTCTGGGAGATGTTGCAGGGCGAGGCCATCGCAGCGGAATAAGAAAATACTTCGGGCGCTGTCTCACCCAAAAGACGGCGCCCACTTCCTAAGCCAGTTTGATTAAGGCTTTAATTGCGCGATATTCATCACGATACATGTGGTCGAGCCTGTGGCATAGAGCTTGCCGTCTTCCACTCCTCTGATCTCGCCGTGGGCGACGCCGGTGGAACGGCCCACATGATCGATTACCCCGATGCAATCGACCTGCATTCCCAGTGGGATCGAGCGCAGAATATTTATCTTGTATTCAAGTGTGGTGTAGACCGAGCCGCGCGGCACCTTCGTCATGACGGCGCAGGCCATGGCTGAATCGAGCAATGTGCCGTACCAGCCGCCGTGAACCGTGCCCATTGGGTTGGTTACGTTGAACTCCGGTGCGCCGCGAAAGACGCAATGGCCCTCTGCGACGCTGTGCAGCGTATAGCCCATCGTGCCACCGATGGGCGGGCCGGGGTTGGTGCCATCAAGAATACGCTGCATGAATTCGAGCCCCGATAGCTTGATCGCCTCGGCGGGTTTGAGCAATTCATCGGGCGATGTGGCGATGCGTGGCATAAAACAGTCTCCGGCTGCGGAATTATCCTCACAGCCTAGAGACGTTTTGGGCGGATCCGCAAGCCGTTACGCAACGTTTGACAGGCTCGACTGAGGCGATACCCCAAGAGCGCGGCAGACATCGCGGGTCAGTTCTGGGCGGTTGAGCGTGTAGAAGTGGAGCGAATCGACGCCTTCATCGACCAGCGCGCTGCACAATTCGGCGCAAAGCGAGGTCGACAGCAATTCAGTACGACCATCGCGCTCGGCGGCGCGGTAAGCCTCGTCGAGCCATGCGGGGATTTTCGTGCCGCAGCGCTCGGCGAACTTGCGCGCGGAGGTCCAATTCGTGATAGGAAGGATGCCGGGAACGATGGGCTTGTCGATACCTGCGGCGGCACACTGATCGCGGAAACGCAGGAACGATTCAGGCTCAAAGAAGAATTGTGTGATCGCCTCATCGGCACCGGCATCAAATTTCCGCTTGAGATACTGGATGTTGGCATGCTGGCTTGCGGCATCTGGGTGGCTATCGGGATAGGCGCCGACGCGGATGGTGAATTTGTCCAGAATGGTCAGCGCCTCAATGAGCTCGACCGAATTTTTGAAACCTTCAGGGTGCGGCGTGAATTGGGTCGCGCCGGCCTGGGGATCGCCGCGCAGGGCGACGATGTCGGTCACACCTGCGGCATGAAATTTCTCGGCTACTTCAATAGTCTCGGCCACTGACGCGCCAACGCATGTCAGATGCGCGGAGACGGGCAGGCCCGAGGTGCGGTGCAGAACATGGGCGGCGTCATGCGTAAGATCGCGGGTGCTACCGCCTGCGCCATAGGTCACGGAAAAGAAGCGCGGGGCGAGCGGCGCGAGGGCCTGAGCTGTATCCCATAGCTTGAACGCGGCATCGACAGTCTTTGGAGGGAAAACTTCGAAAGAGACGGAAGGGGATGTCATGACGCGGTTCCTTTTTCATTTCAACTCTTGTCGCACAGGAGTGCCTATGAGACAAATTCATAACTTTCATCTTGAACATGAGGCTAGCCTCATAAGGAATACGCCGTCATGCACATTGAGTTCCGCCATCTGCGCACCATTCAGGCCATTCACCGCGCGGGCGGCCTCGCGCGGGCCGCCGAAATGATGAACATCACACAGAGTGCTTTGAGCCATCAGGTCAAGGGATTGGAGGATCAGGCAGGGGTGGAACTGTTCGTACGACGCTCCAAGCCGCTGAAGCTGTCGCCCGCCGGGCAGCGGCTTTTGAAGCTGGCCGAGCAGGTATTGCCGCAGGTGGCTGCCTTGCAGGAGGAATTCAGCGGTTTGCGCGATGGCAGCACGGGACGGATGCACATCGCGATCGAGTGTCATGCATGCTTCGAGTGGCTGTTTCCGGTGCTGGAGCAGTTCCGCCGAAGTTTCGGTGATGTGGATGTGGACATCAGGCCGGGGCTCGCATTTGACGCGCTGCCCGCCCTTCTGCGCGAGGAGGTTGATCTGGTTATCTCGTCGGATCCCGAGGAGATCGAGGGAGTCGAGTTTATCGAGCTTTTTGATTACAAGGCTGTTTTCGTGGCAGCACGCACGCATCCCCTGGCCAAAAAGCCGTTTGTCGAAGCAGAGGATTTTCGCGACCAGACGCTGATCACCTATCCTGTGGAGCGCACGCGGCTCGATGTGTTTAGCCAGCTTTTGATCCCGGCAAAGGTGGAGCCCGCGGCCATCCGGCAGGTGGAACTGACGGCGGTAATATTGCTGCTGGTGGCCTCCAATCGCGGGGTGGCCGTGTTGCCTGACTGGGTTGTGCGGGAGGTCAAATACTCCTCTGACTACGTGACGCGTCCGCTGACGAAAAAGGGGGTGACGCGCAGGCTTTATGCAGCGATCCGCTCGGATGACCATGACAAGCCGTTCATGCAGGAGCTTTTGGGCCTGGCGGGGACGGAGGCACGTAAATTGCAGGCGGTGTGAGGGGCGCATGCGGTCCACTTGCGCCTGATTTGGGAAATGACGGAAGCGGCGGGATCACGGACGCGGGCGCCGGTCTTTTTCTTGGGTATGGGATCGAGTTTAAAGCCCACGTCAAGAATGCCAACCCGCGCCCCTTAGTAAAGGGGGCGCGGGGGCGGGGAGTCAGATGACTTTTACGATGGCCTTGCCGATGTTGCCGCCGGTCAGTAGCTTGATGAATGCCTCGGGGGCATTTTCCAGTCCTTCGGTGATGTCTTCCTGCACCTTTACGGAGCCATCAGCGATCATCGGGCCGACTTCCTTTTGGAAATCAGGCATGCGGTTCCAGTGGTTGGAGATGATGAAGCCGTTCACGCTGAGGAAGTTCACCAGAATGGTGCGCCAGAGTTTGGGCGCGGTGATACCCTGTTCCTTGGCGTTGGCGCCCAGACCCCCCTCATTATACCACGCGATCATGCCGCAGATCGGAATACGGCCGAATTGGTTCATCAGGGGCATGATCGCTTCGAGGACCTTGCCGCCGACGTTCTCGAAATAGATGTCGATGCCCTTGGGGGCAGCTTCCTTGATCGCTGCGCGCAGCTCTGCGGCGGTGTCGTAAGCATGGTGGTCGATGCAGGCGTCAAAGCCGAAATGCTCGACAGCCATTTTGCATTTTGCCGCACCCCCCGCGATGCCCACGGTGCGCAGGCCTTTCGATTTGGCGATCTGGCCGACCATGGAGCCTACGGGGCCTGTGGCGGCGGCGACGACGAGGGTCTCGCCCTCTTTGGGCTTGCCCAGTTCCGTCAGACCATACCAGCCTGTGAGGCCCGGCATGCCGAGCACACCCAGCGAGTAGGTGATCGGGGCGGCGTCGGGATCGACCTTTGCGAGGCCTTGCGCGGAAGCGACAGCGTGGGTCGCCCAGCCGAAGCCGCCCATGACGAACTCGCCAACCTCGAAGCCTTTGGCTTTGGAGGCGATGATCTCGCCCACCGAGCCGCCTTCCATCTTCCCGTCAACGGGGATGTTGGCAGCGTAGGACTTCGCATCGTCCATGCGGCCGCGCATGTAGGGGTCGAGTGACAGATAATGCACCCGCACGACCACTTCGCCGTCAGCAGGCTGGGGAACGGGATGCTCCTCGAGCCGGAAGTTCTCGGGCTTTGGCGCACCGTCGGGGCGGCTGGCGAGGACGATCTGTTTCATCGTTTCTGACATCGGGTTCTCCTTTGATTTCATGCCAGCGTATCTCAGCCGGAGACGCAGACAAGGGGCACGCTGCGTAACGGCCCCTTGGCTTTCAGGGCGGCACGGCCTAAGAGAGCGGAAATCCTCTCAGACAAAGGCCGGTAAGACATGGTTGGCAGTGCAAATCTTAATATCATGATCAAGGCTGCGCGCAAAGCGGGTCGCGCTTTGGTAAAGGACTTTCGGGAGGTCGAGCAGCTTCAGGTCTCAATGAAGGGGGCAGGCGATTTTGTGAGCCGTGCCGATACCAACGCCGAGAAGATCATTCACGACGAGTTGCGCACGGCGCGCCCTACCTATGGCTGGGTCGCCGAAGAGGGCGGCGCGGAGGAGGGCGAAGACCCGACACGCCGCTGGATCGTCGATCCGCTGGACGGGACCACGAATTTTTTGCACGGGCTGCCGCATTGGGCGATTTCCATCGCGCTCGAGCACAAAGGGCAGGTTGTGGCCGGGGTCGTGTTCGACGCGGCCAAGGAAGAGATGTTTTTCGCGGAAAAAGGGGCCGGTGCGTGGATGAACGACAGCCGCCTGCGGGTCTCGGGGCGCAACAAGATGATCGAATCGATCTTTGCGACCGGTATTCCGTTCGGGGGGCGCTCTGATCTGCCCGCGACCTTGCAGGATATCGCGCGGCTTGCGCCCGCTTGTGCTGGCATCCGGCGTTGGGGCTCTGCGGCGCTCGACCTCGCGTATGTAGCGGCGGGGCGATATGACGGCTATTGGGAGCGGCGGCTCAACGCCTGGGACCTGGCGGCGGGTGTGATCATCGTGCGCGAGGCGGGCGGGCTGGTCGAGCCTATAGCACCGCGCGGAGATATTCTGGGTGATGGCGAGATCATCGCCGCGAATGATGCGCTTTTTAACGGCTTTGCGAAGATCGTCCGCGGCTAGGGCTTTTGGCGATCCGACGGGTGGTTCACGCCGTCCGTCCAGCGCACCGGCTCGTGCTCCCAGGTCTTCACACCCTCGATGCAGCCGAGGTTGATCCCGCATTGGGCAGGATCGGCTCGGCGCTGGTGATAGAGATAGATGCCACATATCTTGCAAAAATAATGTTGTGCCGTGTGTGTACCCCAACTGTAGAGCGTGAGACTGTCTGCGCCCCTGGTGACCGCGACGCTTGCCGTGGTCGCGGTCACGGCGGCGGCCTGTCGGCGTTTGCAAAACGAGCAGGTGCAGCGGGCAGCATCCGACAGACCCTGCGGCAGCGTGGCGGTGAGGCCGCAGGCACCGCAGTGACAGGTTGCTGTGATCTTGAGGCTCATTTTCGTTTCACCTTTGGCATTGCGTAGCGGGCGGGAGGATGCGGGGGGTGGCCATGGGTCGCGCGCCAGAAACGAGGCCCACCCAGCCGTAGCCAGAGCGGCAGAGCGAGCACGAGGCCTGCGATAAAGCCTCCAGCATGGGCCCAGTAGGCCACGCCTCCGGTGTCCGGCGTGGCTCCCATGCCGCCGATGAACTGCATTGCGAACCAAACCATCAACATTATCCACGCAGGCAGAGGGAAAATCTTGAAGAAGAACAGGATGTCCACCCGCGCCTTGGGAAAGAGGAGCAGGTAGGCGCCCATAATCCCGGCGATCGCCCCAGAGGCGCCGACCGTAGGGATATAGGAGCGCGGATCAGCGATGACATGGGCGTAGCCCGAGAGCGCGCCTGCGAGCAGATAGAAGCCGAGGAAGGGCATATGGCCCATCTCGTCCTCAACGTTATCGCCGAAGATATACAAAAACAGCATATTGCCGGCCAGATGCATCCAGCCTGCGTGCAGGAATTGCGAGGTGAGCAGGCCGGCGTAGCCATCGCCGCCGGTCACCCGGCGGGGCAGCAGCGCCCAATCGTAGTACAACTCCGCCAGCGCGCGCTCGCTGCCTGAAATCGGCAGCATGCTGAGGAAAATACCGATGTTTGCGGCCATCAGCGCGTAGGTCACGTACGGAACGCGGCCCGAGGGGTTATGATCGCGGATGGGAAACATCGCGCCAAGTTGTGCGATTGCGGTGGGGGGGTCAAGAGGCGGAATGGTGTGGGCGCTGGGCGCAGCGATTTGGCAGGGGGATGCCCGGTGAGAAAAGGATTCGGGCTTATTGGAAAAGTGAGGTGGAAGAGGTGCGGGAGTGGCTGAGCCCCCGCACCCGGTGGGCTTTCCCCGGTGTCAGGCGGAGGCGCCGAGCAGCGCGGCATTGCCCCCCGACGCCGTGGTATCGACGCAAACGTGCCGCTCCTGCCGGACGCGGGCCGTATCGGGCAGGCCGAGCATCAGGGGGATGATGGCGCCTTTGCGCTGTGCAAGCGCGCGGTCGTACTGGCGTGCGATCTCCTCCTCACCCCACCACAGAACCCCGCCATACTCGGGGCCTGCGGTGAGCGCATCGGGCGCTATTGCACCGCCTGCACAGACGGCGATGCCGCCCAACGCCTCGACCGCATGTTTCTGGGCGGCTTCGGTTTCGGCCGTGGGACCGAGGCAGAGGATGGCCGGGCGCGGCTGGGTGGAGAGGCGGTTGCTCTCCCCTGTGGGGCCGGGCAGCGACAGCGTGTCGATCGCTTTTCCTGCCCGTGCGGGCAGCGCAGGCAGCGCCCCGGTAGTGTGCCAGACCGGGGAGGCTTCGGCGCGATCGGGTGCCGAGAAGCGGGGCAGATAGTTGGGTCCGCCCGCTTTTGGACCGGTGCCCGACAGCCCCTCGCCGCCGAAGGGCTGTGAGCCTACGATAGCGCCGATCTGGTTGCGGTTGATGTAGATGTTTCCTGCCGCAATCCGCTCCGAGACGTGCTGCACCCGGTCGTCGATGCGGGTGTGAAGGCCGAATGTAAGCCCGTAGCCTGTGGCGTTGATCGCGTCGATCACGCGGTCGAGCTGGCCTGATTTGAAAGTGGCAATATGCAGGACGGGGCCGAAGACTTCCCGCTCCAAATCACCGATGCCTTCGATCCTGATGATCGTCGGTGCAATGTAAATGCCGTGGTCGGGTGTCGGTAGCTCAGCGATAAGGCGGCCCTCGGCGCGGGCAGCGCTGATGTGCGCGGCGATGCCCTTGCGCGCGGTCTCGTCGATGACGGGGCCGACATCGGTGCTCAGATGCCACGGATCACCGATTTGGAGCGCCTGCATGGCGCCGATGAGCATCTTCTTGAACTGCTCGGCAATGTCCTCCTGCACGTAGAGGCAGCGCAGGGCGGAGCAGCGCTGGCCTGCGGATTGGAATGCGCTTTCGACGACGGCTTGCACGGCCTGTTCGGGCAGCGCCGTGCTGTCGACGATCATCGCGTTGAGGCCGCCCGTCTCCGCGATGAGCGGGGTGCCGGGGGTGCAATGCTCGGCCATGGCGGCGCGGATGCGCTGGGCCGTGGCGGTTGAGCCGGTGAAAGCCACGCCATTGATGCGCGGATCCGACGTAAGGGCGGCACCGATCTCGCCGCCGCCGGGTAGAAGCTGGAGTGCGGTGAGCGGAACGCCCGCCTCGTGCAGGACCGCGACGGCCATATAGGCGATGAGCGGCGTTTGCTCGGCTGGTTTGGCGAGCACGGCGTTGCCAGCGGCGAGCGCCGCGCTGATCTGGCCGAGGAAGATCGCGAAGGGGAAATTCCAGGGCGAGATGCAGGTGAAGACGCCTGCGGGGGGCGTGTTGGTGGCCTGTGCCGCGTAATAGCGCAAGAAGTCGACGCCTTCGCGCAGCTCTGCCACGCAGTCGGGGAGGCCCTTTCCGGCCTCTCGGGTCAGCAGTGCGAAAATTTCGCCGTAGCGCTTCTCGAACAGATCGGCGGCGTGCAGAAGTGTCTTCTGGCGGTCCTCCAGGGGCGCGCTCCAGGGAGTGGCCGCATCGAGGGCCTGGGCAACATCGGCGGCGGTCGCCGGGTGCACGGTGCCGCAGACGCTGCCTGAAGCGGGGTTTTGCACATGTTGTGCGGCGCCGCCGTTGGTGCCGCCCATGACGCGGGGCCGCGCGGTCCATGTGGCGTCGGCGAAGGGTGCCCGGGCGGTCTCAATCGCCATCAGTGTTGGCGTATGGGCGAGATCGAAGCCGCGGGCATTGGCGCGCAGGGGGCGGAAAATCTCGGGACCGCGAGGGATCACGGGGATCACTTCTTCCAACTTTGCGAAGGGATCGGCGGCTACTTCCTCGGGGGCGACCTCCTCATCCACGATCTGGTTGACGAAGCTGGAATTGGCGCCGTTTTCAAGCAGGCGGCGCACCAGATAGGCGAGCAGATCCTTGTGTGCGCCCACGGGTGCGTAGATGCGGCAGCGGCTGCCATGCTTTTTAAGTACGATTTTATGGAGCGTCTCGCCCATACCGTGAAGGCGCTGGAACTCGAATTTTTCCTTGTCGTGGCCCATGTGCAGGACGGCAGCGACGGTATGGGCGTTGTGGGTGGCGAACTGGGGATAGATCCGGTCGGTCATGCCCAGCAGCTTGCGGGCGCAGGAGATGTAGCTGACGTCGGTGGCAGCTTTGCGGGTGAACACCGGAAATCCATCGACGCCCTTGACCTGTGCGCGCTTGATCTCGGTGTCCCAATAGGCACCCTTGACGAGCCTGACCATGATCCGGCGGTCATGCGCTTCGGCAATGTCGTGGAGCGCGTCGATGGTGACGGCGGCGCGAGGGCCGTAGGCTTGCACCACGATGCCAAAGCCGTCCCAGCCGGCCAGTGCGGGCTCACCCATCACGCCGTCGATCACGTCGAGTGACAGGCCGAGGCGGTCTGCTTCTTCGGCATCCACGTTGAGGCCCATTCCGGCAGATTTGGCCAGCAGGCACAGCGCGCGCAGGCGCGGGACCAGATCCTTTATCACGGCGGCTTCGTGGGCGACCTCGTAGCGGGGATGCAGGGCGGAGAGCTTGACGGAAATGCCGGGATTTTTGCGGATGTCGTCGTGGGTGCAGCCCTTCGCGATCGACGAAATGGCGTCGGAGTAGCTTAAATGATAGCGGCGGGCGTCGCCCTCGGTGCGTGCGGCTTCGCCGAGCATATCGTAGCTGTAGGTGAAGCCTTTTGCCTCCATCCCGGCGGCGCGTTTCATCGCGCCCTTGATGTCCTCGCCCAGTACAAACTGGCGGCCCATCTCTTTCATGGCGCGGGCCACGGCGGAGCGGATCACGGGCTCTCCCATGCGCTTGATCGCCGCGCGCAGATGGCGGACGGGGCCGGGCTGATCGTCGTCCAGCACACGTCCGGTAAGCATCAGCGCCCATGTGGAGGCGTTGACCATGGTGGAGGTGGAATGGCCCAGATGGCGGCCCCAATCTGAGGGAGCGATCTTGTCCTCGATGAGCGCATCCATCGTCTCGGCATCGGGCACGCGCAAGAGTGCTTCCGCCAGGCACATCAGGGCCACGCCCTCATCGGTCGAGAGACCATATTCCGCGAGAAACACCTCCATCATGCCGGGCGTCGTGCTGCCGCGGATGGCGCGGACGAGATCGGCGGCGGAGGCGCTGATCTCGCGGCGGTCACTTTCGGAGAGATGTGCGGTCTGGATCAGAGTGGCCAGCACGGTATCGGGGTCGGCGTAGGTGCCCGCATCGATGCGGCTGCGCAGGGACAAAGAGGTATCGCGGGCCATTTGGGCGCTCCATGTTTGAATGTGACTGGTGTACTGTGAAATTCGCGGGCATGTTGACCGAAATTGCCCAGAACCTGCGGGCGAACGCGTTTATTAGAGGCTGATTTATGGCGCAAAACACTTCTGATCTGGATCAGTTCGATCAGGCGATTCTATCGACGCTGGCGGAGGACGGGCGCATCAGCATTACCGATCTGTCCAAGCGCATCGGCTTGTCGAAATCTCCCACGCAGGCGCGCTTGCGCAGGCTTGAGGAAAACCGCGTGATTCTGGGCTATCGCGCGATGCTCAATCCGATCCGGCTCGGCCTCGATCACGTGGCGTTCGTGGAGGTGCGACTGACCGACACGCGCGAGGCGGCGCTGGCCGCGTTCAATGCCGCAGTGGCGCGGGTGCCCCAGATCGAGCAGGCGCATATGATCGCGGGCAACTTCGATTATCTGCTCAAAGTGCGAACCCGCGACATGAGCAGCTATCGGATATTCCTGGGTGATACGATCTCGGCGCTGCCTCATGTGGGATCGACCTCGACCTACGTTGCGATGGAAGCGGTGAAGGAAGTGATGTTGTCCGAGGGGGCTTGACGTGGCGGCATTGTACGCCATCTTTCCGTTATGCGTTTGATTTATGCCCTTGCCTTTATGATCGCCCCCGCCAATGCGGCGCTGGCGCAGGAGTGTCCGGCGGTTGCCGACGCAACTGCGGAGATCGACCAGCTTTTCGAGCAGGCGCAGACAGCTGAGGATTTTCGCGCAGGGCAGGCTGTGTCGGCTGCTTTGTGGGAGGTCTGGCTGCGCGCACCTGACGAAGTCTCGCAAGAAGCGCTCGATCGCGGGATGGCGGCGCGGGGCAGCTATGATTTTCTCGAAGCCTACAGCCAGTTTACCCGCCTTACCGAATATTGCCCCGAGTATGCTGAGGGCTGGAACCAGCGCGCTTATATTAGCTTCATCAGGGAGAACTATCCCGGGGCTCTGACGGATCTCGACCGCGCGCTGGCCCTTCAGCCGCGCCACATAGGGGCGCAGTCGGGGCGGGCGCTGACGCTGATGAACATGGGCCGGATCGCGGAAGCGCGCACGCAGATGCAGGAGGCCGTAGCCAACAATCCCTGGCTGTCGGAGGCCGCTTTACTGGCCAAGGGTGCCCCCCTTGGGCCGATCGGCGACGATATTTGATATATTTACACCGCGCTGCGGCACAGTATGGTGCGCAGGCGGCGGGCGTGATGGAATGGTAGACATACCAGACTTAAAATCTGTTGGGCCCTGTGCCCGTGTGGGTTCGAGTCCCACCGCCCGCACCAAATATATTACATAACAATTTGAATATAAGCGAAAATTAAAAAGTAAGTGAAATGGTACCCCCCGATATACCCCCCAATTGTTAATCGCTGAATATTTAGTTCCTCCAGCCGTATGTGCTGCAGGGTCTGCTTTGGCACAGAACACAAGGTTCAAGCATACCAAACTGCTTCAACAGAAAGTTAGGTTGGTAGCAGTTGTTTTTGAAACGGCCGTTCCAAATAGTTTCTTGTTAAACCTCACAAGCGTTTACTGATCTTGCGGTGGAGCGATCCCTGTCGCAACCCGTGCCAAACTAAGCCACTCTCGCCGTTGTTCAGGTGTCAAACGTCTAAATGATTCGAGTATGTATTCTTCTTCGGTCGGGCTTGGCGCGTTAAAATCAACCAATTCGCCTGCCTCAACCTCTAATGCTTGCGCTATTTCGTACAATCGCTTTGTTGACAGGTTTCTGGTCTCGTTTTCGATCTGCGCAAGATAGGGGCGCGACATTCCCACCTTATCTGCCAGCTCCTTCTGGCTGATCCTCTTCTCCTTGCGCACGTCTGCAATTTTAATTCGCATGAAGTCACCCCGCCTCTGCCGCTAAAACCGCAGCGATTTACCGATCTAAACCCGATGATAGCCACAATGAAACCGCATTCCATACAGGTGATCGTAGAAACTGTTGTAGTGAGCAATCACAATTCACAATGACGCCTGGCGAGCACTTACACCAACGGCCCTAACCTGCGAATCTCAAGGAATACCCTTTCACCTGAAAATCTGAATCACTGTGTTCAAATGGTGGAGGGATTGATGGCGGTTGAAATCACACGGAAAGACATGTCGGCGGACGATCTTCAGGCGGCGTCGGCGCAGACTAAGGATGCGAAGGCTGCAAGACGGATGCTGACGATCGCCTTGGTTTTGGGGAAGGCTCGGATCGCAAGGCGGCAGCGGAGGTATATGGCATGGATCGGCAGACGCAGCGTGACTGGTTGCATCGCTACAACGATGAGGGGATTGCCGGTCTGACAAACTGCCGGTCAGCGGGCCGAAAGCCGCTGTTGAGCGTTGAGCAGAACGCTGAGCTGGCGCAGCTGGTGCGCGAGGGCCTTGACCCGGCAGTCGATGGGGTGGTGCGCTGGCGCTGCGTTGACCTGCAGCGCAAGATCAAGGCGCGTTTCGGTGTCGAGATGCATGAGCGGGCTGTGGGCAAGCAACTGGTAGGGCTGGGCTTTCGCCGACTTTCGGTGCGTCCGCAGTACCCGAAATCCAACCCCGAGGCGCAAGAGGCTTTCAAAAAAACTTCGCCGCCACGGTAGAAGAGGCTCTGCCGGAACACCCCTCCGCGCTCCGCGCGATACCCGATACAAATGGACTTACATCTTTGGTGCCGTCTGCTCCGAGCGCCGGGTGACCGCCGCGCTCATAATGCCTCATGCCGCCACCGAGGCGATGAACGCCCATCTTCTCGAAATCTCACGGGCGGTCGCCAAGGACGCGCATGCCGCTCTCGTGCTCGACGGTGCAGGCTGGCATGCAGCAATGGCCTTGGAGGTGCCCGTCAATATCACCCTCGTGCTGCTTCCGCCCTATGCCCCGGAACTCAATCCAATCGAGAATGTCTGGGCCTATCTGCGCGCCAACCGCCTCGCCATCTCCGTCTGAGAGACCTACCAACAGATCGTCACGCAATGCTGCGACGCATGGGACTTCTTCGCCAACGACGTCGAGGTCGTCAAATCCATCACAACACGTGATGACGCCAAAACGGTCAAAGGCTAAGGCCGTTGGGATTATCAGCCAAGCACTAAGACGAAGCGCGGTAAGCAATCGCAAAGTGTCCAGATAACGATTGATCTTGCCTTCGCCAAACCCTCGCTGCTTCGGCACGCTTCATGCCGTAAGCTGTTACTTCTTGCTTCGACATGAGGCGAGACGCCATTGCTGCGCATTGCATCGCCGCTTGTTTCGCGCGGCCCTCGGGTTATTTTTGAGGCGGTGATCAATATCCTCCTAAGTGATGGTTACCCAAATTTACATGGCGTAAATCCGTCGGTTCTGTTGGCTTCAGTTAAGGATGTATTCGCTGCTCTAAGTGGATGCTGGTTTGGGTTTGCGTTGTTTTAGCTTGCCGCTCTCTCGAAGCAATCCTGTAGGATTAAGCCATGCTTATTTGCTGCAAAGATGGCTGCGGACACGGTCGCATCGGTTCTACACGCGCGTTTCAAAATATCGGGATGATCTCGAAACCGTCGTGCGTATGGGAGCTCATTTCATTCTCGTATCTTTTTTAGATTGCAGGAACCACTGGTTTGTCCCGACCCATCCACGAGAGTTCGAATGCCTCGATACCGGATAACTTGAGATAAGAATAAGCTCAATTGGTCTGACGGTTCCGTGAGTGCTCTGCGGCAATGCAGTCATCCGAAGCAGATCCGAGATTCACCTCAGGTGTCGATCAGGGTAAGCGCATCTGCCTCTGTGCTCGATGTTTGTAAAGTTGCCACCATCTGGTCGAAGGTCGCGAGCAGGAAGAACGCCGTGACACAACCGAGATCACTGAGAACCTAACGCCATCTAGTCCCCTCAATCACGTTCAAAATTTCAGACAGCATCTTGCGTCTCCTTTGTTTCTCTTCCCCCAATCAACAGCTAAAATTTGCAAACTGCAACATAATTATGGGGTACAGAATATGGTAGGATTTAGCGAGCAAAACGCAAATCAAAACGCAAACAAGTTATTGATTTATATACCGAATATGAATGTTGGAACGCATAGAAAAACGCAAAACGCAAACTCGAACGCAAACAGAAACGCAAACAACACACTGATATTAAACATAAATACCCGAACCCGAACGTATACCAAAACGCAAACCCGAACGCAGTAAAGAAACAAGGGTTAAACAATAGAGGTAGTAGAGTAGCGCGCGCGGAGATTTCAAAATCGGATTATTGCTATTTGCTAACTGTAACAGCTATACTCAGCCCACACGGAAGCGCAAGAATCGCGTCAAGGGCAGGGCATGGCAGGCAAGAGCACCAACAGCAAAGGAAAGACCGCGTGGCTCAACAAGCATGGCTTGAGCGACTGGCAGCGCATGTTCGTGCTCAACTATCTGGCCGATCCAAACGCCACCAAAGCAGCCAAAGACGCCGGGTACAAAAACCCCAACAAGATGGGCGTCGTCCAAATGGTAAAACATGGTGTCGCCGCAGCCATCGAAGAGGGCCGCTCACAGGTCGAGGCCAAAGCGCAGACCAAAGCCGAAGAAGTCACTGCCATGTGGCATACCCTCGCCACAGCAGACGCCACAGAGCTCACCCAGAACATCAACGGACCCTGCCGCTACTGCCATGGCCTCGACCACGAATACCAATGGAAAACCGCCCGCGAGTTCCGTGAGGCTTTCACAGCACCTTGCTACGACCTCTACACCGATCCCGAGCTACGCGACGCTGCACTGCAAGGTGAAATCACAGATGAGCGCCTGCCAACCGACCAGGGCGGTTACGGCTACCGCGTCCTAGCTGATATCAACGTCGACTGCCCCGAATGTGGCGACATGGGTATCGAGGTGGTCCGTATGGCCGACACCCGCAATCTCAGCCCGGCCGCGCGCCTTCTCTTCGATGGTGTCGAGGTCACGCAGAACGGCAAGAAGATCCGCATCACTAGCCGCGAGACAGCCCTCGATCGCCTCGCAAAGAGCTTGGGCATGTACGCAGGCAAGGTCGAGGATGAGAAAACCAACCCCCTCGCACGCCTGATGGATCGTATCAATACGGACGCACAGGCGATCCCTGTGCGTGAGGATAAGCGTCCATTGTAACCACGTAGCACATCAGCTGGGCGAGAAACTCCGATACCTGATCCCGTCTCAGCTTCTTGCATAGAAAAGCGAGGCCTGAAGCGTCGGCTCCAGCCTCTTGTAACAAATTCTGCGCTAGGTTGGGCCCGACCTCAATAGACCGCGAGACAATAGGCCGCTTTTAGGATCTTTGTAGTTCCACAATAGCAAATTTGCGGCGTTGCGTATCTGTCTGATATCGTCGCCCAAGGGACAGGTTCATGAAGAGAGTGTTTCTTGGTTCATCTCATCGATCAAGAGATTGAGATGAATGTAAGGTTGGGCAATTTACTGTTCTAGGATTGCTCCACACCGCGGTCGCTTGCCCGTTACACAGGCAGTCAGAGGATTGCGGAAAACCTCTGCGAGCGCAACATGCTGACCGTGCGTTTGTCAGCCTGGGACGTGTACACACGTTGCGAATACAAGGCAGGCCTTGAGGAAGGCAAAAGGGCATGCGGGCAATTCCACCCTGATCGACCTCGTCGCGCGCTAGCCCTGCGGTTAAAACTGTCACAATCCCTTCGTCAAATCGTCACACAGCCGTTACAGATCGCCAATAGTTTTCTCTGGGAATTTGGAAACCATTGGGGAATATCATGAAAACGCTTATGACTATTACAGCTCTTGCCTTCGCGTTGCCCGCGCACGCCGAATTTGCCCTGAATGAACGCTTTCGCGACGCAGATGGTGATCTGATTGCCGATGTCCCGACTGATCCTGACGCACTGGTGGATCCTGACACACTTATCTTCGCCTACACACCCGTCGAGGATCCGGCCGTCTATGCCGAAGTCTGGCAGGGTTTTCTTGACCATTTGGCCGAGATGACGGGCAAGAATGTTCAGTTCTTCCCCGTTCAGTCCAACGCCGCCCAGATCGAGGCGATGCGCGCAGGCCGGCTGCATGTTGCAGGCTTCAACACCGGATCAAACCCTCTGGCGGTAGCCTGCGCAGGTTTTCGGCCCTTCGCGATGATGGCAGCAGAGGACGGCTCTTTCGGCTACGAGATGGAGATCATCACATATCCCGATTCAGGAATCGACGCTGTTGAGGCGATCCGCGGCAACCAGATGGCCTTTACTTCCGAGACGTCGAACTCAGGCTTTAAAGCACCATCAGCGATCCTTGCAGCCGAATTCGGCATGTTTGCTGGCGAGGACTTCGAGCCGGTATTTTCAGGCGCGCATGACAACTCTATACTTGGCGTAGCCAACCGCGACTATCCCGCCGCAGCCATCGCAAATTCGGTAATGGGCCGCATGATCGATCGCGAAGTCGTAACAGCAGATCAGTTCGTGACGATCTACCAGTCGCAGACATTCCCGACCACCGGCTATGGTACAGCGCACAACCTGACACCAAAATTGCAGGACACGATACGCGATGCCTTCTTCAGCTTTGATTGGGAAGGTACCGCACTGCTTGAGGAATTCGGCCGCAACGGTGAATCGCAGTTCATCCCGATCACCTTTCAGGAAGACTGGTCGGTGATCCGCACAATCGACGAGGCTAATGGCGTTGTCTACGAATGTAGCTAACATACTTCCACCCATCCTACTGTCACGGGCGGCACTGCGCCGCCCGTGATATTTTTGTGCGAGGTGCCGAAACATGCTGACGATAGATCGTCTATCCAAGACCTACAAAACCGGTGACGCTGCTCTATTGGAGGTGTCGCTCATGGTGCCGAAAGGCCAGATCATGGGTCTGATCGGCCCGTCCGGTGCAGGTAAATCCACGCTGATCCGCTGTATCAACCGTTTAGTACAGCCTACTGCAGGTCAGATCATGCTGTCGGACGTGAATATCGTAACACTCGGTAAATCCGATCTGCGCCGCCAGCGTCGGCGGATTGGTATGATTTTTCAGGAATACGCTCTAGTCGAACGATTGACCGTGATGGAAAACGTTCTGTCTGGGCGGCTTGGTTATGTCCCGTTCTGGCGAAGCTTTTTGCGCAAATATCCGGCATCCGACATTCAGCGGGCTTATCAATTGCTCGACCGCGTGGGTCTGATGGATCAGGCGGACAAGCGCGCGGATGAGCTCTCTGGCGGCCAGCGCCAGCGCGTCGGTATAGCACGAGCATTGGCGCAGGATCCCGAATTGCTGCTTGTGGACGAACCAACCGCCAGCCTTGATCCAAAAACCAGCCGCCAGATCATGCGCCTCCTAACCGAGATCTGTGCCGAACGTGGCCTGCCGGCCATTGTAAACATCCACGACGTGCCGCTGGCCCAGCAGTTCATGCAGCGAATTGTCGGCCTGCGCGCGGGGCAAGTCGTCTTCGACGGGCCACCTGATGAGCTGACAGAGGACGCACTGACCAAGATCTACGGCGCGGAAGACTGGAATGCCATGCGCAACGGCGATACCGAACAGGCACAGGCCGAGGCCGAGGCGCGTGACCGTCTTGCCGCATTGGTGCGTTAGTCATGATTTCCTATCCCACCACATGGCGTCGACCTCCGCAGATTGTAAAAAAAAGGCGTTGGCGCCTGACACTGCAAATCGGAATCGTGATCTACCTTCTCCTCGCCGTTGGCACAGTCGAGGTGAACTGGATGAGAGTCTATGATGGTCTAGAGCGTGGGCAGCGCTTTATCATGGGCTTTTTGCAGCCTGATTTCAGCAGCCGCTGGCGGGATATCAGCCAAGGTCTGATTGAAAGCCTCACGATGACGCTGACCTCTACGGTGGTCGGTGTGGCGATCTCTATCCCGATCGGGATTGGGGCGGCGCGCAATCTCGCGCCACGCTGGATCTACTACATCTGCCGGTCGATCATTGCCGTCAGCCGCGCCTTGCAAGAGGTCATCATTGCGATCTTTTTTGTGGTAATGTTCGGCTTTGGCCCTTTCGCGGGCTTTCTGACCCTCAGCTTTGCCACAATAGGGTTCATCGCAAAATTATTGGCCGACGATATCGAGGAAATCGACGAAGCACAGGCCGAAGCGATCCGCGCAACCGGCGCGTCTTGGTGGCAGTTGGTGAATTACGCAGTTCAGCCGCAGGTCATGCCGCGTCTGATCGGCCTGTCGCTCTACCGTCTAGACATCAACTTTCGCGAGAGCGCGGTGATTGGGATCGTCGGAGCAGGCGGGATTGGCGCGACGCTCAACACCTCCATCGACCGATACGAATATGACAGTGCCGGTGCCATCTTGCTTATCATTATCGCCATAGTGATGGTAGCTGAATATAGCTCCAGTTATCTGCGGAAGTTCCTGCAATGACCGAGATAGCTCATTACAGCCAGATCTGGTCTTATCGTACATCGGGCGGGCGCTTCTTTCTATGGGGCGCATGGCTCGCGCTGGTCGCCCTGTTTGTCTTCTGCTGGCAGATCATGACGCAGGACACGATCTGGTTCTTTGTCGCCGATGCTCCGCGTCAGGCCGCCGATATCGGCAGCCGGATGATGCCACCGCGTTGGTCCTACCTGCCCGAACTTATGCAACCGCTTTGGGATACGCTAAACATCGCGACGCTGGGAACGCTGGGTGGGGTGATCATGGCAGTGCCGGTGGCTTTTCTAGCCGCGCGCAATACCACCCCTTCGGTAACCTTCCTGCGGCCTATCGCGCTTTTCATTATCGTGGCGTCGCGGTCAATCAATTCGCTGATCTGGGCACTTTTGTTGGTTGCGATCATTGGGCCCGGTCTGCTGGCGGGCATTGTCGCCATAGCGCTGCGGTCCATCGGGTTCATCGGCAAGCTGCTTTACGAGGCGATAGAGGAAACCGATGCGCGCCAGATCGAGGCGGTCGCGGCAACAGGTGCAAGTGGCGCGCAGGTGCTCAACTACGGGATCGTACCGCAGATTATGCCGACCTTCTGGGGTATTACGGTCTTTCGCTGGGACATCAACATCCGCGAAAGCACGATCCTCGGCCTTGTCGGGGCCGGGGGCATTGGGCTCAAGCTGCAGGCTTCGCTCAACACTTTGGCATGGAGCCAGGTCACGGTGATCCTCTTGCTCATACTTGCCACGGTCGTGTTGAGCGAATGGGTCTCCGCAAGGATGCGGCACGCGATAATCTGATACTTGCGCTGGAAACGTCGACAACTTGGCGATGTCTGTCAAAAACATGTGTTGTCCGATTGACTTTCTCATTCTGCAAGTTGGGCACGCAATCGCATATCAAGCGACATCTGCCCCGTCTTTACATATTTTAGCGCCTCCGTTCGGTGGTAGTGGATGGCTATGACAGAGAGGCTGCGGGCCGGTGCGGAGAATGAATTGCTGGCCGCATGGGGACAAAGCGCTGTACTCCAGCCAGCGATTGTAAGCCTCGCATCATCCGCTCGCATTTTCGGAAGGGCAAGTCGCTGGTTTGGAGCGGTTAGTTGGCCCTTTGTGGTAGCAATGATAAATGCCACGCACGACCTCGCGCCTGGCGGCTCCGTTTGTGCGCAGTTTGTCCGCAGTGATCCTTACGGGCACGAAGCCGCAGCGCTTGATCGGATTGACCAAAGGCCGATTTGCGGCGCGCTTGTATCGACTCCATTGGTGAATTTCTTCAAGAACAATGCCGTTTTGGCGGACTGCGCACCCAAGCGAGGATGATCTGCCCTCGATTTTCACGACGGCTTCGCGAAGATGCACGACTTCGCCGGGGTGCGGCTGTCGTCGCCTTAGAACATTGGCAATCAGGGGCCCAAATTTGAGGGTTGAGCGTCGGATCGCCTCTTACGAAAAATCAAAGCGAACTTCGAGCATCATCTCTTGATCCTCACGCAGGCTGAAGTTGAACCGGGCGTAGCGCCGGACACTTCTGGACATCGGCGCTGATCAGGCTGCCATTAATAGCGAAGCCCTTGCTGCCGACTAGACCACGGGCGATGCTCTGTGCCACAACCCGCGTGAAGACTAGGGCGAAAGCTCTTGCTGTCACGGAACTTGTCATGCCGAAGCTTTGAGAAGTTCGAACGATCCGGCACCTTGTTCTAAAGCCGGAGACGGCAGAACCAACGCTAGCCGAAGTTGAGATGCACGCCCTGACACAGGCGCCCTTCGGGCCTGAGCCCCATGAATAGCTAACGACTAGCATCCGGATCATGAGTTAGGGATCGATCGAGGGGCGCCTAGTGTGGCTGTAGAAATTGTGCATTTCTTCGCGCAGGCCATGCGGAACAAGGAAGCGATCAATGCCACGTAGAAGACGATAGACAGGGGTATGCGTCTCGAGATGCAACTCATAGAACAACTGGGCATGAACCTTCTGCGTAGCGTCAGTGAGGGGAGGGGGGGAGTCATACCTCACGTGTGAGTTCTGCGACAATCCCATCCGGCAGCACAATTACCGAGGCCCGCAGAAGAACACGCTTTATCTACCAGAAAAATCGGACCGTTTTGACCTCAAGCAGTAGCTTGCTTGGCGAAAATCGGTCAGCTGTCACTTGCATCGGGATGGTTTTCGGGCTCAGTTGCATGCATAATTATTACAACAACGGGAGCTACCTAGCCATGAAATTTCTTGTTGCTACCACTGCCCTATCGCTGAGCCTTGCATCTAGCGTAGCAGCAGCAGACTGTGAAGAAATCATATTTTCCGATGTCGGCTGGACGGACATCACCGCGACGACGGCTGCGACGACAGTGGTTCTAGAGGCGCTGGGATACGAGACCGACATCAAGATCCTGTCGGTGCCCGTCACCTATACGTCGATGGCGGCAGGTGACATTGACGTGTTTCTTGGCAATTGGATGCCTACGATGGAGGCCGATATCGCACCCTACCGCGAGGCTGGTACCGTTGACACGGTGCGCGCTAACCTGACGGGCGCGAAATACACGCTGGCCGTCAATAAATCCGCCGCCGATCTTGGGATTACGACATTTTCGGATATCGCAGCCAATGCCGATGCGTTGGAAGAGACCATCTATGGGATCGAGCCCGGCAACGATGGCAATCGCCTCATCCAGTCGATGATCGACGAAAATGCGTTCGACTTGAAAGATTTCGATGTAAAGGAATCCTCCGAACAAGGGATGCTTGCGCAGGTAAGCCGCGCGACAAGCCGTGATGAACCGATCGTGTTTCTGGGGTGGGAGCCGCACCCGATGAATGCGAACTTTGACCTGACCTATCTTGAAGGCGGCGATGATTACTTTGGTCCCGACCTCGGCGGTGCCACGGTCTATACCAATACCCGTGCAGGCTTTGTCGAAGAGTGCCCCAACGTCGGCGCGCTGCTTAACAACCTTGAATTCACGCTTGCCATGGAAAACGAGATCATGGGCGCAATCCTCGACGATGGCGCGGATCCCGCAGAGGCGGCAGCGAACTGGATCAAGGCGAACCCGGACGCGCTTGAGACGTGGCTGGCGGGTGTCACCACAAAAGATGGTGGTGACGCCATGACCGCGGCACAAACTATCCTCGAATAATAGCGAAACTCTAACTAAAGGGTCTGCCACTCCGTGCAGGCCCTTTTGGTGTTCTACACCCCTCATTCCGCCGCGGAGGTTTGCATGACCTGGCTCACTGACAACAAGATCCCGATCGACGATGCCGCAGAATTTCTGTTCGATTGGCTACTGATCAATGCGGGATGGCTGTTTGACGGGCTGTCCGTCGCGATGGAGTGGTTGATCGACGCGATCCTGCTGTTGCTGCAAACGCCACATCCCCTAATTATCGTCGCAGCCTTTGCAGCAGTCACATGGCTGATCCAGCGCAACTGGAAAACGACCGCGCTGATCGTTGTAGGCTTTTTGTTCATCCTTAATCAGAACTATTGGGAGGAAACTACGGAAAGCCTGACGCTCGTTCTGTCAGCTTGTGTGGTCTGTATGGGCGTCGGCGTTCCCGTCGGTATCGCAATGGCCCACCGGCCCAAGCTTTACAGCTTTGTTGCACCGGTGCTGGATCTGATGCAGACGCTGCCAACGTTCGTTTACCTCATTCCAGCTATCGTCTTTTTCGGCATCGGAATGGTGCCGGGACTGATCGCTACGGTGATATTTGTGCTGCCTGCACCAATTCGGTTGACCCAGCTTGGCATCGCATCGACCCCCAAGGCACTGCTTGAGGCGGCACAGGCTTTTGGCGCGAAACCCAGCCAGACCCTGTGGAAGATCGAATTGCCTTATGCTCTGCCGCAGATCATGACGGGATTAAACCAGACGATCATGTTGTCCCTTTCCATGGTGGTGATTGCAGCACTTGTCGGGGCAGACGGTCTGGGCGTGCCGGTGGTGCGCGCGCTTAATCAGGTGAATACGGGTCTTGGCTTTGAATCAGGCTTGGTGATCGTCGTGGTTGCCATCATGCTAGACCGCATGTTGCGTGTGATCCGCAAATGAGCCGCGAGATTAGAAACGCTGTTGAATTTGACAATGTTTCAATTGTTTTCGGGAAAAAGCCGGAGCAGGCACTGGCGCTCATGGATGCAGGCCAGGACCGGTCCGAGATTGAGGCTGCAACGGGTCAGGTGCTTGGTGTGCATGACTGTTCGCTGAATGTCATGTCCGGTGAAATCCTCGTGCTGATGGGGCTGTCCGGATCGGGTAAATCGACGCTGCTTCGGGCTGTGAATGGCCTCAATCCGATGGTGCGCGGAACGGTGCGCGTCAACGATGGAAGTTGGACTTGCGACATAGCAAAAAGTTCGGCGGCTGACCTGCGCCGGGTGCGACTCGAATGTGTATCGATGGTGTTCCAGCAGTTCGGTCTGTTGCCGTGGCGCACGGTGCGCGACAATGTAGCATTCGGGCTAGAGCTGGCCAATGTGCCCAAAAGCGAGCGGTTAGAACGGGCGGACAGGCAGCTTGAGCTGGTGGGTCTTTCGGATTGGGCGGACCGTGAGGTGGGCGAATTGTCAGGAGGCATGCAGCAACGTGTGGGACTTGCCCGTGCCTTTGCGACGGACGCACCGATCTTATTAATGGACGAACCATTTTCCGCGCTTGATCCTTTAATCCGGACCCGGCTTCAGGATGAACTCCTGGACCTGCAACGCGACCTGAAGCGGACAATTGTTTTTGTCAGCCATGACCTCGACGAAGCGTTCAAGCTGGGTGGACGGATTGCAATCATGGATGGGGGGCGGATCGTGCAATGCGGAACCCCACGCGAGATTTTCTCGAACCCCGCGTCGGATTACGTGGCTGAATTCGTGGCCAACATGAACCCGCTTGGCGTCTTGACCGCGCGCGATGTGATGGGATCTTTGACCGACAGCACTGGTATCGCCGCAGATGTCGAGACTCCGGTAAACGAGTTGATCCAGCGGCTTGGTCAACACGATCAGTCCATTCCAATCACGCAGGACGGCCAGACCATCGGAACCGTAACGGCACAAAGCATCGTGGAGCAGCTAAAGAGTAAGTGACGGAGGATCAGGGCTCAGCCGTTCCGATATTACTTCAGTGCAACACCAGCACTAAAGCAGTGTTGGCGTTTCGTTCCGCGGAAACCGCTGCTAATACAGCTGAACGACTAAAGGTTTGCGCAGGTAAGAGGGGCCAAAATGGCGGCGCGTAGGCGGCGGCCTCACCAGCCCTCCAGAGGCCATTTACAGTGTGGTTACTGGAATTTCCAAATGCGGCCCCGAAGAGGACCTCAGTTTCATGTGCGGCATTGCAGATATTTGGCCCGAGCCGACTTGCGCTGCGGGTTGGATGAAGGTCGGCTCTGCGCCGGAGGCGACAGCCGTCATGAACGGCGGGAACCGGACTTTCGCTGCAAGGCTGCCGTGCGTTTCGAAAATTTGAAAAGCGGTCTTTCATGCCTGAGCTCTCCAAAATTTCTCGGTTCGTTAAGCATATTCGCCATTTTTGATCCTCTGTTTCCTAAACATAGCGATGGACCAATTCAGTTGTGGGAGGCTCAGCGGCATTTCTGGCAGTGCAAAGCGCGCAGGGAGAATGGGTTAAACCTATGTCCCCATTCTGCGGGTCAAGGGCAGGAGCAGCCGCTTGCGGAAAGGGGCCCATCCCCCGTGTCGCGCCCGTTGGCGAGCGTCGATCAGAAATGGCGGAAGATCACGTAGGTCACAAAGAGCCCCAGCACCGCCAGCACCGCCATCAGGGTGGCGCCACTCCACACCAAGGTGACCAGCCAGCCGAGCAGCGCCAGAATCGCGCCTAGACCCAGAGCGAAGATCGCCGCACTCCATCGTCCGATCCACTCCGCCCCACGGGGCCGCATCGCGGGTTGACTCACGGAGAAGTGTCCGCTCTCCACGAACTGCGCAATGCCGCTCCAGACCGGTTCCGACACACCGGCGCGGTGCCCGCCCAGGACCAGGACGTTTTGCACGCTGGGATTGGGGCATTTTTCGGTGAAGCCGTGGAACCCGGCGCCACCCACGTTTAAAAACCATAAACCAAGGCGCTGCATGGCCCCGGGAAGCAAAGACACCACATGATCCTGGGTGCCCTTCAGGTTAAGAACGCCGTTCTTAACTTGGTCTTGGTGAGAGTGCCAAGAGAAATCCGTGCGCACCACGCTGCCGGCAAAAACGATGCGGTCGAATTTGATGGCGGGACAGGAGTAAACGGCATGGGCGGCCAGATAGGTGCCGTTGGAATGGCCCACAAAGCTGATGGCGGCGGCGGGATAGCATTCGCGCACATTAGTGTACTGGTCCATGAACCAACGGGTTTGGCTGTCGCGTCGCGATCTCCAGGCGAAATCCCATAGGGAAAAGAACCCATAGCTCGGCGAGGGAGCGCGCAATAGGACGGTTTGCGATTTTAGCTTTCGTGCGATCCGTTTGGTCCAGAAACCATTGTCGCGAATGCCGTGCAGGATGATCACCGCTTTCTTGATTCCTTGGGACGTTTGACTGAGTTGGGTGGAATGCGGCCGGTCCAGATCGTCGAAATAGTCGTTCAGGTCGTCGGGACCCACGAGGAACTTATCCGTCCGCCATTCCTCAAAATCGCCCAGGATTGCCTGCTTAAGGATCTTCGCCCGTTCCGCCTTTTTCACCATCTCCTCGGCCGTGTCATGGGCCGGGTCGGGGTCGATCACAAGCATTTGGTGGTGGTTGGTGCTCTTCAACTCCATAAACAGTTGTTTGGACACATCACCTCCCAATTCGATGCAATCGCTGGGGGAAATAAACTCATCGGAGGTGCCAAGGAACTGAATTTGTTCGAAGGGTAATGCTCCTCCATTTTCCTTTTGGAGATCGATTTGCATCAAGCGCCCCTCGACCACAAAGGGAGCGCCGCGCCGCAAATGGGTGATAAACGGTGCGCGCCGGGCCTTTAGGCCGCAATAGAGCTTGGCAAACACCAAAAGGGGAGGCGCGAGAAAACGAATGAGATCGGGGATCGCGGTGGACAATTCCCATCCTCGCAGAATCCCCGCCAAATAGAGGACACGGATCGGCGTATCGTCGCGCCGCCAAGTGGCTACGGGCCAATTCGGACCGTCGCCCATCCCATAGGCCCGCATCAGGGCATAGCGGAGCAATGGCCCGCCGACGCTATAGCCAATGAACACAAGCCGTTTGTGGATCTCCGGTTTGAAAAGGGCGTTGGTCTTTTCGGTGATCTCCCGGGCTAGTTCTTCAGGGGCCTTAGTGGAAAACAATTCCATATCGAGGGCGAGCACCTGGACTTCGACGCCATTCAAATGGCCAATGTAATCGACAAAGCTTTGGGGCACGCCGAGGCTGCCCTTTTTTGTGGTGAGGGGATTGCCGCTGCTCGCATCGGTCCATCCGCGGACCACAATGCACAATGTCCTTGGTGTCTGATCGTCCATGCCGGTGTCCTCAACCAGTCTGTCCCAAATCGGTGTTGTGTAGGGTCAAGATGTCGCCCGCGTCGCTCCCTGGCAAGGTTCTTCGAACTGAGGCGTGTTCCGCGAGCCCTCGCGAAGATCAGGCGCTGCCGATTTGTGCGTAACCGCTCGATTGGCACCGCCTGCCTGAGCGTGGCGCGATGATCTAAGACACGTCGCTAAAGACGTCGTTAACGACGTGTCTTATGCGGGGTTGTCTATGCGGGGTGAAATTCTTGGGTTGGAG
>Ga0306910_1000184_pt1 | contig 36774 bp, 34 predicted proteins | sample AntRauMFilla2698_FD_190438 | JGI IMG/M metagenome (GOLD analysis project Ga0306910, IMG submission 190438) | Saline lake microbial communities from Rauer Islands, Antarctica - Metagenome Filla 2 #698 (v2) (version 2) | ecosystem: Environmental > Aquatic > Non-marine Saline and Alkaline > Saline ... | reverse complement strand
AAAACATCAATAAAATGACCAACAAAGACAATAAAAAGAGTAAAAAACTACATATTTCGATAAAAACTAAATAAAAATCCATCTAAATAATGGATGTATGTAAATTATTGAATTTTGCAACGGTCTTGATTTATGTTGATACTATTTACCGAGGTATAAAAATTTTTCATGGAAAGAACACAAAGAATAACAAACGAAGAACCCAAAGAAAGAGTAGTCATTAAAAAAAATAGCAAATAAAGAAATGGATAAACCTCTTAGAAAAGAATTACTGAAAGTGCTTGGCGCCCTTTGAGTGACATATAAGATTGAAATAAATAATAAAAGCAGTAAAACATGACACTTAAACACGTAAAAGAACATTTAGCTAAAGTTGAGGCTTTGAAGTTTCAATTACCAGACGGAAGCATAGTTCCAGCTCATTTTCATGTTACAGAAGTAGGACAAGTCACCAAAGACTTTATTGATTGTGGCGGTACATTACGACATGAAAAAGTGGTTAATTTTCAGCTGTGGAATGCCGATGATATCGACCACAGACTACAACCCAAAAAGTTAAAAAACATTATTCAGCTTTCAGAAAAAAAACTTTTTATAGACGATAGGTTGGAAGTTGAAGTGGAATACCAAGGCGACACCATAGGAAAATACCATTTAGATTTTAAAGAGGGGAACTTTCAACTCGTAAAAACACTTACAGATTGCTTAGCAAAAGATAAATGCGGAATTCCTGAACCTGAGTTTTTAGAACAAAATTCTGATTGTTCACCAGAATCTGGGTGTTGTTAATGAATAATTTAGAAAACTACTGATTTTAATTTGATGGGAAAGTTTGAAAAATACTTAAGCCTATGGGTGGCTTTAGCTATAATCATAGGTATTTCTGTAGGCCGTTTTTTTGGAGATTCTATAGAGTTCCTTAGTGAAATTGAAATAGCAAAAGTCAATATTCCTGTGGCTATTTTGGTGTGGATGATGATTTATCCTATTATGGTTCAAATTGACTTTTCATCTTTAAAAAACCTTACCAAAAACAGTAAAGGCATTGGATTAACTTTGGTCATTAACTGGTTGGTGAAACCTTTTACGATGGCCTTTTTTGCCTGGTTATTTCTCGACCAAATTTTTCAGGCCTATTTATCTCCAGAAGACGCACAGCAATATATCGCTGGAGCGATTATCCTTGGAGCAGCCCCATGCACGGCTATGGTATTTGTCTGGTCTTATTTAACCAAGGGAGATGCTAATTATACACTGGTGCAAGTTTCACTCAACGATATAATCTTGCTTATCCTTTTTGTACCTATCGTAAAGCTTCTCTTAGGAGTGACCAATATTGAAATCCCTCACGATACTTTGATTTATTCAGTACTTATTTTTGTTGTGATTCCTCTTACTGCGGGTTATCTATCCAATAGATACTTGATAAAGAAAAAGGGTTTGGAGTGGTTTAATTCGGTTTTTTTAGCAAAGCTGAAGCCAGTCTCCATGCTTGCACTTATGACTACTTTAGTCCTTTTATTCGCCTTCCAAGGGGATAAAATTGTCAATAATCCTTTTGATATTTTATTGATCGCAGTCCCCCTTACTATCCAGACTTATTTCATTTTTTTTATAACCTGGTTCTTAGGGAAATATTTAAAACTGAAGCATAATGTGTGTGCCCCTTCAGCAATGATAGGCGCTAGTAATTTTTTTGAACTCGCTGTCGCTGTTGCCATTTCACTATTTGGTCTTAATTCTGGAGCTTCTTTAGCTACTGTTGTAGGAGTGCTTATAGAAGTTCCAATTATGCTGTCTTTAGTCGCTTTAGCTAATAAATGGAAGTATTAAACTTTAGATATATCCTTAACTAACACCATTTCTGATGTTACCGAAAATTGAAAGCCTGTGTCGAAAACTTGAAAGTGAACGCGATTCTATTTCAGAAGAAAGAAAATTAATACTCAAAAGTATCGCAAAAGCTTTGGATATTGAACTTAAAAATAAAGGAAAAGCGGATCTTATTTATATCTGTACCCACAACTCAAGGAGAAGCCATTTTGGTCAAATTTGGGCAAGTGTTACATCAGAATTTTACGGAGTCTCATCACGCATCAACTCCTTTTCTGGTGGAGGCGAAGTCACCGCCCTTCATCCCAATTCTATTGAAACTCTGGAAAGCTTAGGCTTTGAAGTTTTGTCCAAGTCAAAAGGTGAAAATCTTCAGTATGAAGTAAAATTTGGCGATGAATCATCAACTTTTTGCTATTCTAAACTTTACGATGATATAAGGAATCCTCAAAAAAACTTCATGGCTATAATGACCTGCTCTCAAGCCGACGAGAATTGTCCCTTTATTCCTGGTGCCACTTTTAGAACTTCAACTCCATATGGAGATCCAAAGATTTATGATCACACCAAACTTGAAAAAGAAAAATATCTCGAATGTGCTTTGGAAATTGGTAGAGAAGTATGTTTTATGATGTTTTGTATAGCATCAAAAAAAGACAATACTTAAAACTGATAAACTAGTTAGCACCAAAAGTGCACTTATCCAGTAGAAGTTGATTATAATGAATTGTTTGGACATTGTCTTTATTCTACTTTGATTGTAAAATTTTCGCATAGACTTATACAAGTAGAATACATATACAAGTAACCAAACCCATGAACTTATAAAGCTGATTATGGTACCAAAAAAAAGTAAAATCAGGAATACAGTTTGTTGATTGTAATTGAATATGAGATGGTGCGTGTAGGGTATTTTCCTCCGTATATATAATAAAGAACTAAATACAGTAAAAATAGGAATAAAGAAAAACAGAAAAAAGGGCAGCTTTGGAAGTAGAAAATTCAGGAAGCCTACTGGGTTTTCTTTTAGTCTAGCATAACCAAATAAAAAGTTGAATTTTAATTGGTTCATTACAGTTTCTTCTATTTCTAAGGAGTTTACTGCTTCAGTATAGTTAGTTCTAGGATTGGTCTTAATAAAATCTGCAATCTTATAAGCAGGCGAGTTTTCCTCAAAGTCAAACTCATAATTGAAGTTTTCATCATTTTCAATTTGTTCAACTTCAGAAGTACTCTTAAATTCTTTCAAACTGTCACTGTTCATCCAGCTTATGGCTAAAAAGAAAATAATAGCAGTGCTTATAAAAAATCTAAATGGATTGACATACTTTATTCGTTTTCCTTGAATATATTCTTTGCTCAGTTTCCCTGGACGGAACACTAAAGCGCTTATGGTTTTTCTAAAACGGGAGTCGTAAGAAATTAAACCAGCGAAGAACTCCACTAAAAGCTCTTTTAAATTTAAAGGTTTTGATGAATTTTTTTGACCGCAATACGAGCAAAAGCGGTCGGATATATCCAGATGGTGTTCGCAGTTTAAACAAGATTCTGTTCTGTTTAAAAAGCGCCTTGGCCTTGGTTTAAATTTTATTCTGAGTTTCATTTATAAGAAAAAACTGCTGCAAATTACATTATTTATTCTTCCGCTGTTTGTAGAGGGCTAATTTTATTTAACATTTTGCTAACATCAAAAAATGCATTATTAAGACCAAGTTGATAGTTTTACTATTAGATTTGCGATCTCAATCAATGGTTATGCATAATTTACTACCTAATCTAAAAATTGACATTAATTCTAGTCTTTATTTAAAAGACCCTGAGAGCTCGCCTTTGGGTAGAAATATTGTTAAGACAAGTATAGACTTAATTGACATTCACGGCATAGAGGAGTTTAATTTTAAAAAATTGGCTCTTGAAATTGGCTCTACAGAAAGTTCAGTGTATAGATATTTTGAAAATAAACACAAACTTTTGCTTTATTTGTCAACGTTGTACTGGGGAATTTTAGAAATTGAGTTTGTATTACAAACCACAAACATGAAACCTGGAATAGATAAACTTATGAAAGCTGTAGACATTTTGTTTAGTATTCCAGAATCTCAACACAGTTCTTACAAACTAGATGGAAAAAAATTGAGGCACATTTTAAATTCAGAATTTGTAAAAGTCTATCATAATAAACAAGTTGATGAGCAAAATAAGGCAGGATATTTCAGCATCTATAAGCGCTTAGCCTCTAGGATTTCAACTATTATTTTAGAAGTAAACCCAGACTATCTTTATCGAAATAGTCTATCTTCACTAGTGATGGAAGGGTCTTTAAATCAATATTTCTTGTCTGAACATTTTGAAAATTTAACCGATTGTCATTCTAAGGCAAATTTGTATTTATTTTACAAGGATTTATTGACAAATACTCTAAAACGCTAAATCTATGACAGAAGAAACTAAATTACCTTGGATAAGGCTTTTGCGTTTGTTAAAACTCGAACGCAGTCCTGTATTCAAAATATTTTTCTATGCCATATTTGCTGGATTTGTAGAGTTAGGACTTCCATTAGGAATACAGGCGATCGTTAACATTATTATAGGGGGTGAATTTAATGCCTCCGTTATAGTTCTTACACTCGTAGTTCTCTTTACAGTGGGTTTTGCAGGAGTGTTGAGGTATATGCAGATGAGAATTGGTGAAGATTTGCAGCAGCGTATATTTGCACGTTCTTCTTTTGAGCTCATTTATCGGTTTCCAAAAATGAAATATTCAGAATTACAAAACGAGTATCCCCCAGAGCTTGCAAATCGCTTTTTTGATGTAATGAACATCCAAAAGGCCTTACCAAAGTTAGTTATCGATTTTTCTGGAGCACTAATACAGATTTTATTTGGTTTGATTTTGCTTTCCTTTTACCATCCATTTTTTATTTTCTTTGGTTTTTTAATTTTATTTCTTTTCTATATTGTTTTCAAATTATCTTTAAATGAAGGTGTAAAAGAAGCCCTTATAGAATCTAAATACAAGTACCAAGTAGCGCATTGGATACAAGAAGTCTCACGAAGCTTGGAAGGCTTTAAGGTCTCGGAGAGTTTCTCTTATTCTTCTTCACGAAATGATGAGACCAGTTATAAGTACCTTCAAGCTAGAGAACGTCATTTTAGAGTACTCAGGTTCCAGTTCTTCAAAATGATTGCATTCAAAATTATTGTAGCAGCAGCGTTATTGATAGTTGGGGGCTTACTCGTTATAAACCAACAAATGAATATTGGTCAATTTGTCGCTGCAGAGATTATTATTCTTTTGATGATTAATTCTGTAGAAAAGCTTATCCTTGGATTAGAGAGTGTTTATGATTTGTTAGCTGGACTAGAGAAATTTGGTAGAATAACAGATATTCCACTGGAACGTCAGGATGGTGAAAAACCACTTAGGAGAGATCAAGATCTAATTTTTGAATACAAGGACGTCAATCTTTATCTGCAAGGCAAGCACATCTTGAAGGATATAAACGTGGTTATAAGGCCAAATGACCTTATCTTGGTTCAAGGAACACCAGGTTCTGGCAAGACGACACTTCTTAGAACTCTAGTAGGACTAATTGAAGAAATAGAAGGAAGTATTTTTGTCAACGACGTCAATTTAAAGAATATAGATATAACTCATTTCAGGGATTTTGCCGGGCATTTTTTCCCAAATAATAGGACGTTCCAGGGTACAATTCTTGAAAATATAACTCTTAATAATCCAGAGATCTCTATGGAATTTGTTCAGCTTTTGGTAGAAAGACTCCAGCTTAAAGATTTTGTAAAAGCACAAGACAAAGGACTGCAAACGGTCATATATTCTGAGGGAAGACAGTTGCCATACACAGTCAATAAAAAGATTATGATTGCTAGGGCTTTAGCCTCCAAGCCAAAATTATTGGTGCTAAAGGATCCAACTGAAGACTTTCTGGATGAAGAAGAAAGTAAAGTTATAGACTTTATTACAGATCCAGAGATGCCTTGGGCCGTAGTGGTAGTGAGTCAAAGTGACAAATGGAAAAGCAAGTGCAATCGCTTCTTCTTTATGGATAATGGCGTAATGTCTATAAAAGAATAGTTATGCTAGACGTATCAAAAGAAAAACTGAATGAAAAAGTAGATTTATCTCAATTTAAATCTATGCTTTTTACATTCAATAAAGATAGATTTCTAACCTTCAACAAGATCATGTCTGTTTTTGGAATCGTGTTTCTAGTTGTTCTGTTTTTACCTTGGACACAAAACGTTCAGGGTAATGGGTTTGTAACTACGCTAGAGCCCAACCAAAGACCACAATCTATCGAGTCTGCCATATCTGGTCGAGTTGAAGAGTGGTATGTGAGCGAGGGTCAAATTGTTAATAAAGGCGATACAATTTTGCATATCTCTGAAGTCACTGATAAGTTTTTTGACCCTAACTTATTAATGAGAACAGAGTCGCAAATAACGGCTAAAAATTTCTCTTTGGATTCTTATACTAGTAAAGTGAGCGCTCTGAACTTTCAAATTGAAGCGCTTAAAGAAGAACGAAAGCTTAAGCTAGAGCAATCTTTAAACACTCTTGAGCAAGCTCGGCTCCAAGTGCAAAGTGATAGCATAGACTTGGAAGCTGTAAAAATACAGCTTATCATTGCAGAACGCCAATTTGAACGTACTGAAACGCTTGAGGATGAAGGCTTAAAAGCTGTTACCGATGTTGAAGCCAAGAAACTTCAGCTCCAAAATAGCCAAGCCAAAGTTATTTCTCAAAAGAATAAATTGCTTTCCAGTAAAAACCAAGAGATAAACGCCAAAATAGAAATATCTAGTATTAAAGCTAGTTATCAAGAAAAAATTTCTAAGGCTGATAGTGAAAAATTCACAGCTTTATCTGGACAATATGATACAGAAGCACTAATGTTTACGTTAGAAAATGAATTCACCAACTATCAAGTTCGTTCGGGTATGCTTTATATTACGGCTCCTCAAGATGGTTTTATCAATAGAGCCATACAAAAGGGTATTGGGGAAACCTTTAGTGCTGGGACTAAAATTGTAAGTATTATGCCCATCAATATTGAAATGGCTGTCGAGACCTTCGTTAATCCTATAGATTTACCTTTATTGCACCCTGGTGAGAATTTGAGAATCATTTTTGACGGGTGGCCTGCTATTTTCTTTTCAGGTTGGCCCAATCTTTCTTACGGAACCTATGGGGGTGAGGTCGTCGCGGTAGAACGAACCATCAGCGACAATGGTAAATTTCGGGTGCTCATAAAACAAAACCCAGATGAACAGGAATGGCCAGAGGTTATAAGAGCAGGTTCTGGAGCAAGAACCATTGCCCTTCTCAACAACGTCCCTATTTGGTATGAAATGTGGAGACAAATAAATGGATTCCCTCCAGATTATTATCAACCACAAGAGTCTAATAATAATAGCAACAAGAGTCAAAATACCGGAAAATGATACGCCTTTATCCTATCTTATTCTTGTTTTTATTCCATAATGCTTTTGCTCAAGAAGAAAATCTAACCAATACTTTGAGCCTCAATGAATTTTTGGCCTACGTTAAAGAGTACCATCCTCTCTCCAAACTCGCTAATTTTGAAATTTCAGCAGCCCAAGCTGAGTTGCTCAAATCTCGAGGTGCTTTCGATCCTAAGGTTGAGATCGATTGGCAGAACAAAGAATTTAAAGGGAGCGAATATTACGACATCCTGAACTCAACCTTTAAGATTCCAACTTGGTTTGGAGTAGAAGTAAAGGCTGGTTTTGAACAAAATGAAGGACAATTCCTCAATCCTCAAAATAATGTGCCACAAGACGGTCTTTACAGTGCAGGTATTTCTGTACCCTTAGGTCAGGGCTTATTTATCAACCAGCGGATGGCAGATTTAAGACAGTCCAAAATTTTGCAAGATTTGAGTCAAGCTCAACGAGATATACTTCTCAACAGGTTGCTCTATGATGCTGTATTATCTTACTTAGACTGGTATTTAGCTAATAGAGAAGTTCGCCTTTTCAATGATTTTGTAGAGCGTGCTCAGGTAAGGTTTGAAGGCATAAAGCAAAGTGCCTTAGAGGGTGACATTCCAACAATAGATACTCTGGAAGCTGGTATTATTGTTCAAAATAGAAAGTTGAGTTTGGAACAAGCTAATCTAAAATTGATCAAGAGTCGATTGACGTTATCCAACTTTCTTTGGTTCGAAAATAATGTCCCTTTGGAACTTAACCCTCTTGTGGATCCGGAAGAGTTGACGGCAGGAAGTATAGATCCTGTTTTAGGGACAAATTTGCTTCAGCTCGAAGATTTTGTGCTGGAAGATCACCCTAAAATAAGGGCGTTGGATTTTAAAATTGATCAGCTCCGAGTGAATCAAAACCTGAAAGCAGAAATGCTAAAGCCACAATTGGACTTAGAGTATAATTTCATCAACGAACGAGTTAATAAAGTTGATAATTTAAATTTTAATGCTAGCGAATATAAGGCAGGGGTATATTTCAGACTGCCTTTGTTTTTGAGGAAAGAACGAGGAGATTTGAAACTTGCCAAAATCAAAGTTAATGAAGCGGAATTGGATCTTGATTTTGAGACTTTGCAACTTCAAAACAAAATACAAGCTTCAAGAAGTGAAATCCTTTCTTATAATGCTCAGTTAATAATTTTTAAATCCATTGTTCAAGACAATTCAGATTTATTGAGAGCAGAAGAAAGAAAGTTCTCGTTTGGCGAAAGCTCTGTTTTCCTTATAAATTTCAGAGAGGTAGGTCTTATCGATGCAAGAGTAAAGGAAATTAAAGCCTTTGAATTACTTCTTAAATCAAAGGCAGACCTCTTCAATGTGCTAATCAATGATGCTAATCTCAACTAGTTGTTTTGAAGCTCCATCAAGCGTTTCACATATTTTCCAATCACATCAAATTCTAAGTTAACGACGTCGCCTTTCTTCAAATTTTTGAAATTGGTATGCTCATAAGTAAAGGGGATAATAGCCACACTAAATTCGTTTAATTTTGAATTAACGACCGTCAAACTCACTCCATTAATAGTAATAGACCCTTTTTCAATGGTTACGTTCATCAATTTAGGATCGTAGGAGAATGTATATTCCCAGCTTCCGTTTTTGGTTTCAGCACGTTGGCAAACGGCTGTCTGGTCCACATGGCCTTGAACAATATGGCCGTCTAGATGAGCATTCATTTTCATGCCTCTTTCTAGATTGATATAATGCCCAACCTCAAGATGGTTTAAGTTGCTTTTATTGAGCGTCTCCTCTATAGCAGTGACTTTATATTTATTGTCTTCAATATCCACCACGGTAAGACATACACCGTTATGAGCAACGCTTTGGTCGATTTTAAGCTCTTTGGCAAAGTTTGCTTGTATAGTATAATCTATATTCCCTTTAGAAACCTCTATTTTAGAGATTTTACCTACTTCCTCTATTATTCCTGTAAACATTGTTGTAGATTATTTCGTTACCTTTGTTTGGTACAAAAATAGTTGAATTTTATGAGAACTAAGTCAAATGTAAGGGTAGGAATTAGCATAGGAGACATGAACGGCATTGGGCCAGAGGTCATATTAAAATCTCTACAAGATCCAAGAGTTTTGGAGCTTTTTACGCCTGTTATTTTTGCCAAATCAAAGATGATGTCCTTTTTTAGTAACCAATTTAAAGTAAAGCTACAATTCAATGGCATTACCGATGCTAGTGAAGCTATTGAAGGAAAAATAAATGTAGTGAATGTTTGGAAAGAAAATGTAAAAATAAACTTTGGAGAAGAAGATAAAACAATTGGTGGCTATGCTATTCAATCTCTAAAAGCTGCAACTCAAGCTTTGATTAAAAAAGATATTGATACGTTGGTGACTGCTCCAATTCATAAAAACAGCATTCAATCTGATGAATTTAACTTTCCAGGACATACAGATTACTTAGCTCAAGAATTGAAAGGCGACAGCTTAATGTTTATGGTGTCCGACACTATTAAAGTAGGACTGCTTACCGATCACGTGCCTGTCAAAGATGTTTCTAGTAAAATAACTGAAGAACTTATTGAAAAAAAGGTAAATGCCATTCACGATTCCTTGAAAAAAGATTTCAATATTCGTGAGCCTAAAATTGCTGTGCTTGGGATTAATCCTCATTCTGGTGATGGAGGAGTGATTGGTAAAGAAGATGATGAGGTGATAAAACCAGCCATCAAAAAATTTATAGAAGAGGGTAAGTTTGTGTTTGGTCCTTATGCAGCCGATAGCTTTTTTGGAAGTAAAAACAACGCTAATTTCGATGCGGTTATCGCAGCCTACCATGACCAAGGTTTGATCCCTTTCAAAACCTTGTCTTTTGGCAATGGTGTTAACTTTACTGCAGGCCTTAATAGAATAAGAACATCGCCAGATCACGGGACAGCTTTTGATATTGCAGGAAAAGGTATAGCCGAGGGAAGTTCTTTTACACAAGCTATTTTTATGTCTATTTCTATTTTTAAAAACAGAATGGAATATTTGAAATTGAACAAAAATCCCTTAGAAAAACAAACTCAAAAATCATTTTAGTTATTTCTAGAGAGTATTATTAATTTTAATATATTTGCAGACTCAAAACTGATGTTGTATGAGGAAGTTTAAGGCTTACGCCATACCTTTTGTAGGATTGAAAGTTGGACAGCACAGATTTGATTATAAAATTGATAATTCGTTCTTTGAGCTTTTTGACTTTCAGGAATTTAATAATGCAGACGTTACTGTTCATTTAGAACTCACCAAAAAAGCGAATATGCTTGAACTTGAGTTTGAATTTTCAGGACACATCAATGTAAATTGTGATCTCACTTTAGAGCCTTACGATCAACAGATAAGTAATCACTTATCCTTAGTGGTGAAGTTTGGAGACGATTACAACAATGATAATGAAGAGCTGTTAATCTTACCTCATAGCGATCACGAAGTAGAAACCCAGCAGTATATTTACGAAGGAATTATACTTGGTCTTCCTGTGAAAAGAGTACATCCTGGGGTAGAAGACGGCAGCATTGAGTCGGAAATCCTTGAAAAGTTAAATGAATTACAGCCAGAACAGAATACTAAAGAAGAGGATACAGATCCTCGTTGGGATAAATTAAAAGAATTACTAAACGAATAATACATTTGAGCAATGGCACATCCAAAGAGAAAAATCTCGAAGACAAGAAGAGATAAGAGAAGAACACACATTAAGGCTAAGATGCCACAAATCGCTACAGATACTACCACTGGTGAAGCGCATTTGTTTCACAGAGCACACTGGCATGAAGGTAAAATGTACTACAGAGGTCAAGTTTTGATCGACAATACTGAAGATGCAGAAGTTGTAGAATAACACATCTTTTTATTATAGAATTTACTCCTTTATTAACTTAAAGGAGTTTTTTTGTTGGTATAGTAATTTTAACTAAGTTTAAATCAAATCTTTATATTATGAAACAACTCTCCACTCTTATTATTTTATTTTTTCTAAGTTCTCATCTCTCATTTGCTCAGGTTACCTCCGTACCTGATGAAAACTTTGAACAAGCCTTGATCGATCTAGCTATAGATACTGATGGAGTTATCAATGGGCAGGTTTTGACTGCGGATATTGAAAATATTATCGAACTGAATTTTAGTGAATTAAATGCAACTTATTCTATAGACGAATTCACTGGTATTGAAGATTTTACTCAGCTTGAAATTTTTAAGCTTACTGATCGGGTTTCAATTAATTTTTTTGGTGATGAGACTAAATCGAATTTTTTAAATCAAAATATAAATCTAAAAGAAATCTACATAACGAATGATTCTGCAGATGCTGCAGATATAAACATAGAAAGTTTAGATATAAGCAATCTTGAAAATTTAGAATATATCGATTTGAGTAATGTTGATATAAAATCTATTTTTTTGAATAATCCTGAATATGATTACGAAAATGTTACACTAGAGCTTTTTTTTGAAGGGTTTCCTAGATCTGAAAATGATTGGAATGTTTGTGTTGGTGTTAACGACCCTGCAGCGGCGAGTTCCGGTAGTTTTCCTTACAATACTTGGACTATTTTAGATGGTGGACCAAGAACTTATAATTTCTCATCAACTTGTAACTTAAATATAGATGATTTTGAAAGTTTAAATTCAATTTCTGTTTATCCTAATCCAGTAAGTAATACACTCAATTTTAATAACCCCAATCAAATTGAACTTAACCAAGCCCAAGTGTATAGTATGGAAGGCAGATTGGTTAAGTCTTTTCTTGATCTAAAAGAAAACATCGATCTGGAGGACTTAGTTTCAGGTGTATATTTTGTAACTATAAAAAACAAACAACAAGAGGCTTTGAACTTTAAAGTCATAAAGCAGTAAAAAACTGTTTTAAACACCTCTACAAAAAAAACGCCACTCTTTAGAGTGGCGTTTTAAGGTTTTGAAAAAAAATGCTATATGATTAGATCAAACGTACATCTGTAGCGTTCATTCCTTTTTTTCCTTCTTCTTCTGCGTACTCAACTTCGTCTCCTTCATTAAGAGATTCACCGTTAAGTCCTGTGACGTGTACAAAAATATCTTCTCCTGTTTCGTCGTTTGTAATGAATCCATAACCTTTAGACTCATTGAAAAATTTTACTTTACCTTGCATAATAATAAATAATAATTAATAATATAAAACAAAAGTAATTAAAATTTATCTTTCATGTGTTTTAAATTGAATTATTTTTCACTTTAATTAAGTCATTTTCAACAAATTATAAGCCTACTTATTCCTTGGACTTATCTTCCCTATTGTCTTCCTCAGATTTATCTGAAGGTTTAGTCATTCTATCCATGTTTTCCTTAGTTAACGTGTAATCTTGTAGACGTTTCCCTTTCCACCGGTGAGCCAGGAAGAGAGGCATCAATATAAAAGCGCTAGCGAGTACACTTATTCCTATAATCCGTTCACCTACAATTTCACTTTCATAGAGTTTGAAGTAGGACCCAAGTAAGAATCCGGCTAGGATTAAAAGAAAAACCAATTTGATAAGTGCTCTCATAGTAATGTATTAGACTGTAACTTCTATTAATTTTTGTCGGTAGGCCGTTAGCAACTTAGATTTTGAAATAAATCCAACGTATTTCTTATCCCTCACCACGGGGAGATTCCATGCTCCTGTATCTTGAAATTTTTTCATAATATCTCTCATTTTGCATTCATTCAAATCTATGATATCTGGAGCGTTTTGCATAAGGTCACTTACCTTCACTTCTTCGTAAAGGGTTTTATCAAACATGATGGTTCGTATGTCATCCAAAAGGATGATCCCTTGAAATATGTAATCCTTATCTACAACAGGAAAGATATTTCGTTTGGATTTCACTACACCTTCACTCACTATTTGCCCAAGATTCATTTCATCGTTTAAGACTTCAAAATTATCCTCCACAACTTGTTGGATATCCATTAGGGTTAATACTGCTTGGTCTTTGTTGTGGGTAACTAAATCCCCACGTTCAGCCAGTTCCATGGTATAGACAGAATTTGGTTGAAATTGACTAGTGATCACATACGAAATAGCAGCGGTAATCATAAGAGGAATAAATAAGCTATAGCCACTTGTAATTTCAGCAATTAAAAATATAGCGGTCAGTGGGGCATGCATAACTCCTGCCATCAAGCCGGCCATTCCTACCAAAGTAAATTGACTTACAGACAACGGTGTTTTAGTTATACTTAGAGCATTAATAATTAAGGCGTAAGAATGACCAATCATACTACCTATAAATAAAACTGGTGCAAAAATGCCTCCAATTCCTCCTGCTGCAATTGTTACTGAGGTGGCAATCATTTTGAAAATTACCAAAACCAACAAAAAAAGAATAACCATCCAAGTTACGTTCAAGTCTTGAAAGAATCTATTTGATGCCAAAAAAGCGTGGTCACCTGCAAGGAGTTCGTTTACAGTTTCATAGCCTTCACCATAAACTTGAGGAACAAAAAATAAGATACCACTCAAAATAACTCCACCAATCACTATTCTATTGAATTTATATTTTATAGTATTAAAAGTTTTAAAGGTATAGATATATACTTTAGTAAAAATGATAGAGGAAATGGCTGTAAAAATCCCCAAGGCAATATAAAAGGGAACCTCACTTACTTCAAAAGCATTTTCTAGTTGTGTATGAAGAATGATATCAGTACCAAAGAAAAAATAAGAAGTAAGAATAGAGGAGACAGAAGCTACTAGAAGAGGAATCATAGAGGCTAAGGTTAGATCCAAACTAAAAATCTCGATGGCGAAAATAATACCAGCAATAGGCGCTTGAAAAATAGAGGACATGGCACCTGCGGCGGCACAACCAATGAGTAAGGTTCTTGAGGTTTGAGTAAGACTAAGGTATTTTGAGAGGCTAGTGCTTAAGGCTGCACTAGAAACTACGGTTGGTGCTTCAAGCCCGGCAGATCCACCAAATCCAAGAGTAATAGGCGCCGTAATAATAGAAGCGTAATTCTGAAATCGCCTCATAAAGCCTTTACGCCTTGATATAGAATATAAGGTTGTCGAAATCCCTTGTCCTATGTCTTTTTTGAGAATAAATTTTGAGAATAAATAAACAATGATTAATCCAAAGAGCGGAAAAATAAAATAATATGCATTATGGTAGTTGGAAATGTAGCCGCCGCCTAACAAGGTTTGTATTGAAAAGGTGAGGTGTTTGATAAGAACAGCAACAAGACCAGAAAGTAGTCCCACAGCACTGCTTACAAGAATAAGCAGTCTCTGTTTAGACAAAAAAGAACTAAGCCATGAAGTGACTTGAGTTCCTTTTTCTTTTAAGTTAAACTTCCTCTTAAACATATCTATATTTTGAACTTAGAAGTCCTTTGATGATAAAACATTAGCGTCGTATAAATTTATTTCAAAGCTTTCGAAACGTTCTTAATTATCGACTATTTTGAAAAATAAATCTAAAAATGCCTTTCATTAAAATTATTATAATTTTCTAATAACACAAATCATTTAAAACTAATTATCAATGACTTAGAGATAAAGCTACACCCTTAGTGTCTCCAGTCGAAGTGATCTATACCTTAGTTCAACTTTGACTAATCACACAACTAGCTTCTTAGCTTTAAGTCTAGTTCTTTGAGCTGTTTTTCATCAATAGGAGCCGGTGCATCAATCATAATATCCCTTCCAGAATTGTTTTTGGGAAAAGCTATAAAGTCTCTAATGCTTTCCTGTCCTCCAAGAATCGCTACTAGTCTGTCCAAGCCAAAGGCAATACCACCGTGAGGGGGTGCCCCGTAAGTAAAGGCTTTCATCAAAAACCCAAACTGAGCTTCTGCTTCTTCTTTAGTAAACCCAAGATAATCAAACATCATGGATTGTGTTTTTTGATCGTGAATTCTTATGGACCCTCCACCAATCTCATTTCCATTTAAAACCAGATCATAGGCGTTAGCCTTTACTGCTCCAGGGTCTGTGGCTAGCAGTTCCAGTTGTCCTTCTTTTGGAGAGGTGAACGGGTGGTGCATAGCATGAAAGCGCTGCGTATCTTCGTCCCATTCTAACAAAGGAAAATCGACAACCCATAATGGCGCAAATTCATTGGGTTTTCTTAGACCCAATCGCTTACCCATTTCCATTCGTAATGCGCTTAGTTGTCCACGGGTCGCATTAGCTTTACCAGAAAGAACGCAGATAAGATCTCCAGGTTGAGCTCCTGTTTTTTCTGCCCAGGCTTTTAAATCAGATGTATCATAAAACTTATCGACAGAGGATTTTAAACTCCCATCCTCATTGTATTTTACGTAAACCATTCCTTTTGCACCAACTTGTGGGCGCTTCATCCACTCGATAAGCTTGTCGATGTCTTTTCTGGAATAGCTTGCAGCTCCTGGAATAGCAATACCCACGACGAGTTCAGCTTCATTAAAGACCTTGAAGTCTTTATGCTGAGCAACACCGTTAAGCTCGCCAAACTTCATCCCAAACCTAATATCTGGCTTATCATTGCCGTAGGTTTGCATGGCTTCATCGTAAGTCATACGAGGAAAACTCTTAACTTCTACACCGTTTATTTCCTTAAGTAAATGCTTAGTTAGCCCTTCAAACGTATTGAGAATATCTTCCTGTTCAACAAAAGTCATTTCGCAGTCGATTTGTGTAAATTCTGGCTGTCGGTCTGCGCGTAAATCCTCATCCCGGAAACACTTTACAATTTGAAAATACTTATCCAATCCACCGACCATAAGGAGTTGTTTGAAGGTTTGGGGAGACTGGGGTAGGGCATAAAACTGCCCAGCATTCATCCGGCTAGGGACCACAAAATCCCTTGCGCCTTCTGGGGTCGATTTGATGAGGTATGGAGTTTCAACTTCAATGAAATCTTTTTGTGACAAGTAATTTCTCACAGCCATCGAGACTTTACTTCTGAAGATAAGCTTATTCTTTACGGGGTTTCTTCGGATATCTAGATAGCGATATTTCATTCTCAAATCCTCTCCACCATCAGTTTCATCTTCAATTGTGAATGGAGGGGTTTCAGAAATATTCAGAATAATGAGTTTTTCGACTAACACTTCAATATCTCCAGTAGGGATGGATTTATTTTTAGACTCCCTTTCTATAACAGTTCCTTCTACCTGTATCACAAACTCACGGCCTAATTCTCTAGCTTTTTCCATGATGTCTTTAGATGTACGATCAGTATCAAAAACCAATTGAGTAAGGCCATATCGGTCTCTCAAGTCTACCCAAATGATAAATCCTTTATCTCTTATCTTTTGTACCCAGCCAGATAAAATAACTTTTTTATTTAAGGACTTTATGTTTAACTCGCTGTTATTGTGATCTCTATACATGTTTTGTGGTTTATGACAGGATTTGCAAAAATAACAAGTTAACGGTCTTAATGAAGAGGATGTTACGGAAATTTTTAGGCTTACTTAAAGACTAGAAACTTGATTTATTTTCATATTGAATCGCCCTATGCACAGCTTATTTAAGAGGCTTTGTAAAATTAATGTTAACCAAATGTGTTTTAAATGTAAATTATATGTATATTAGATTTTAAATAAAAAGAGATATGAAAGCATTTAGCACCCTTGTAATGGTTTTTTTAATGAGTTTTACACTTTTTGCTCAAACTGATAAAAACCTGGTGAAGACAGAAAAAGTTGGAGATTTACAGAAAGTAACTATGTTCTATGAAAGTGGAGAATTACATCAAGTAGGATATATCAAAAATGATAAACTCCATGGTGAGTGGGAATCTTTCGATAGAGAAGGAAATAATCTTGCCAAAGCAAATTATGAAAACGGTAATAAAGTTGGACAATGGATGTTTTGGAATGATGGCAAACTTTCAATCGTAGATTATAATGAAAATAGAATCGTACAAGTGAAAACCTTTGTTGAAGAAGGAAGCCAAGTGGTAAGTAACTAGAACATAAATTTTAATTATACAAAGTGTCTAATGTAAATTAGACACTTTTTTTATGCTTAAAACAATAGGTTAAGTGATCATTAACCATTCCAGAAGCTTGCATAAATGCATATATAGTAGTGGGTCCTAAAAACTTAAATCCTCGTTTTCTTAAGTCTCCCGAGATGTTTTGACTCATTTCAGTTTGCGAGGGAACTTGGTTTAATTTTGAAAATGAATTTAAAATAGGTTCTTTACTCACATACCCCCAAATGTATTTTGAAAACGAGTCGTATTCCTCTTGAATCTTAATAAATCCCTTAGCATTGGTAATACTAGCTTCAATTTTACCTCGATGTCTCACAATCTCTTCATTGTTGAGTAACCTGGAAACGTCCTTTTGGGTGTACTTAGAAATTTTGTGATAATCAAATTCATCAAAGGCCTCTCTAAACTGCTCTCTCTTTTTTAAAATAGTCAACCAATTTAAGCCAGCTTGAAAACTTTCCAGTAAAAGCAATTCATACAAGTGTTGATCTTCATAAACAGGATCTCCCCACTCTTCATCATGATACTTTTCATAAATATCTTGACCTATACACCACTCACACCTTACCTTTGTCATTGTAAAAATTTACCTTTGTTATTGTAAAAATTTTAAAGTATTTCGACTGTTTAAAAAAACATATATGTCAGAACAAATTCAACTTGAAAGTATAAAAAAACACTTAGATAAAACGCTTACTTATTCAGAATATAAAAAACTTGTAGGTGATTTATTAAAAGAGAATAAGTCTACAGGATTCACTCAAAATGAAACCTATCTTAAGTATTCTAAATTAGGCTTTAGCCGAATGAACCGTTGGGAAAAAACCTCAAAATTAACAGCAGAGCAAATTGAAACTATCCAGAAGGTTACTAAAAAGCAAACCTGGTTAGTCATTACAGAAGGCTGGTGTGGAGATGCAGCTCCTGTCATCCCAATCATGAATAAAATAGCAGATATAAATCCGCTCATCACCTTCAAGCTGATTTTAAGAGATGAAAATGATGAACTTATGAGCCAGTTTTTGACCAATGGCGGTAAGTCTATACCGAAGCTGCTTTCTTTTAATACGGAAGAGAATGACCTTTTATTTACTTGGGGACCAAGAACAAAGGAGGCTACCGATTTGGTGGCTAAAGAAAAAGCGGAATTTGGAAAATTGAGAGACGAATTTAAAGTTACTCTTCAGAAATTGTACAACCAAGACAAAGGGAAAGCTATTGCAGAGGATCTTGTGAATTGCCTGAAACAATCAAATTAGTCTTTTAGGAGTTCTTCAAAATCTTCAAGGCTTAGGGCTTCTGTAACTTTATAATCTCCAATTTGAGTTCGACGTAATTCAGAGAGATAAGCTCCAGAATTTAAAGCTTTACCAAAGTCATAGGCCAAACTACGAATGTAAGTGCCTTTGCTGCATTGGACTTCAAAGTTGAGTTTAGGGAAGTTGTTTTGAGTAATGTCGAAGCTATCAATATGAACTTGACGTTTTGGGATATCGACGCTTTCTCCTTTCCTAGCAAATTCATATAAGCGCTTACCCTCTTTTTTTAAGGCCGAAAAAATAGGGGGGCGTTGCATGATGTCTCCTCTAAACTGAGGTAAAGTTTCATCGATAAGGTTATCGGTGATATGAGAGGTTTCAAAAGTCTTATCCACTTCTGTCTCCATGTCGTAGGAAGGAGTCGTACCGCCTAGGGTAAATTCACCAGTGTAAATTTTGGTTTGCCCCATCAAAGATTCGATGGTTTTTGTAGCCTTACCCGTACACAAAATTACTAAGCCTGTGGCCAAGGGATCCAAGGTCCCAGCATGTCCGACTTTTATTTTTTTAAGCTCAAATTTTTGCTTAATCAGCCATCTCACTTTATTCACCACTTGGAAAGAGGTCCAATGCAAAGGTTTGTCGAAAAGCAAAACCTGTCCGTCTTTAATTCCGTCTAAAGTTAAATTATCCATTCAGTTGAGTAAAAATAATTGAACCAACACCAACTACAAAACAGTAAATGGCAAAGTATCTCAATTTACTGCGTTTCACAATCGAAATCATCCAAGTGCAGGCCAATAATCCAGAAATAAAAGCTGCTACAAATCCTACCCCATAGCTCACCATATTGGCGTCGGCTATAGAAATATCACCACTAGTTATGTCCTTTAAAATCTTTCCAAAGATAAGGGGAACTACCATTAAAAAAGAAAATCTTGCCGCCTTGGACTTTTCATTCCCAAGAAGGACAGAAGTAGCAATAGTCGCCCCACTTCTCGAGATTCCAGGTAAAATGGCAATAGCTTGTGCCACACCAATCACAAAGGAATTTGTATAGGAAACTGGTTTTCGAGTAGCCTTGGATTTATCGGTTAGCCAAAGTAGCAAGGAGGTCACGATGAGCATAAATCCTACCAAAATGAGGTTTTCACCAAAGAGCATTTCCATTTGAGATTCAAAAAAATAACCAACAAGGGCGGCAGGAATCATCGAGATGATAATCTTTAAAGAAAAGCGAGTTTCTTCATTCCATTTGAATGAAAATAGACCTTTGAAGATCTCAACAATATCTTTTCTGAAAATGACGATAGTGCTCAATGCCGTTGCAAAATGAAGAATCACGGTAAGCAGTAAAGATTCTTTTGGGAGACTATCATTCCCTAGAATCGCTTTGCCTAGCTCTAAATGGCCACTAGACGATACAGGTAAAAATTCTGTTAGTCCTTGGATAATACCAAGGATACTCGCATCCCATACATCCATTATTTAGCAGACTTTGGCTTGAGTAGAATAGCGTATACCTCGATAGCAAAGCCAATAAGGATTACAGTAGGTGCCAGGCGAATTCGTCTCCAGCTAAAGATCTCTGGATTAAACACATTGGGGTCATCACTACCACCGCCAGCCATCAGGATAAACCCAATAGCAATCACTGCTAATCCAATAATCATGAATTTATAATTCTCTTTTTCGAAAATGAATTTTTCACTTTCTTTAGCCTCTTTCTTACGTTTGCTCTCTCCCATATTAATAGTACAATTCGTCAGTTTTTAAATTTAAAAATCGCTGAGTCGCAAAAAAGGTACTTAACCAAGAAATTAAGATCCCCATAATTAAAACGCCAACAAAAATCGCAGCCAGCAGAATTTCATCACTAATTAGGTTTAACTCAGGAAAACTTTTATTCAGATAATACAAGACTATACCCATACCTATTAACGAAATAGTAGAGCCTATTAAACCTAGTTTTATACTCCTCAAGATAAACGGTCGTCGAATAAAGTGCTTTGTAGCTCCCACCATTTGCATGGTTTTAATAGTAAATCGCTTAGCATAAACCGATAAACGTATAGAACTGTTGATTAATAGAACAGCAATAAAGGTGAGTAAACCACTCACTATTAAAATCCAGAAACTCAATCGCTTAATGTTATCATTCAACAGAGCAATGAGCGGCTTATCATAAACAATTTCGTCTACAAATTCTTTATCCCCTAAATCTCTAGAAATCTCTGCAATCTGCGTTTCGGAAACATAATCTGCATTAAAATAAACATCGATAGAATTTTGTAAAGGGTTATACCCCAGAAACTCCATGAAATCTTCTCCAATCTCCTCGCTATAGGCTTTTGCTGCCTCTTCTTTGGAGACGAACTCGATGGTTTTAGTATATTCTGCCAAGGCCAAAGACTTCTGCATTTGGTCAATTTCAACCTCCTTGGCGGTGTCTTTTAAGTAGACGGTTAAGGCGATTTGCTCCTTGAAATTATCTGCTACTTTTTTGGTATTCAAGACCAAAAGCGCCAGCAAACCCACCAAAAATAAAACTAAAGCAATACTAATCACCACCGAAAAGTAGGAGGTAATCAATCGTCGTTTTTGGTATTTTTCAAAGGAAGAAGCCACTCAATAAATTTTGGTAAAAATATAAAACTATAAGATGATAACGGCTATCCCTCAGATTAATTTTATGGGCGCTTTATCCCGCTATTCGTTTCAACTCCGCAGGCTTTGCTTTAGGTCTTGAGCTTATAGCGGCTTTTCCTTTGGTCAAGCGCTATGCGCTCGACCTATAGCGCCTAGCCTTTGCGGGGTTTCCTCTCCTATCGAGAGCGCAAAAAAGCTTAATATCAAACTTTAAAATTAAAAAGCACTGAATGTAAATTTGGACTATTTTAGCAACAACTAACTAATTTAAATAACAATGAAATCATTTATCATTCTCGCATTCGTATTATCCTTCACAATTTCTTTTTCTCAAAACAGTGAAAGCTCTGTAAAAGTAGATTCAATTACCAAAAATAATTATGAAAAAATCCATGAACTTAGACTAGGTGCTATCAAGCTTCTTGCTGGTGGATTTTTAGATGTGAGCTACGAGTATATCAATTCCCAAACTTCTGGTTATGGGGTTTCCCTTCTTGCAAATTTTGAAAATTCCATTGATTATGAAAAATTTGGACTTAACCCATACTACCGTTTTTACTTTGGTAATAATCCAGAATTTAAAGGTCGTGGCTTCTTCGTTGAGGTATTTTCATATTTTCACATCGGAGAGGAAGACGACTTTTACGTTAATCAACAAGGAAATGGAGTTGTAGAAGACGATACATTTTTTGATGTAGCCCCTGGATTTGCTGTTGGTTCTAAATGGATAAATTCAAGTGGATTCGTATTTCAACTCAAATTGGGTGTAGGAAGAAATCTCTTAGGAAATAACCCCAATGAATTCCTAGCTACAGGCGACTTCTACATCGGCTATAGATTTTAAGTCTTCTAAAAATCAACTCACGCTTCAACTTTTGAGTTTTAATTCCAATCTCGGTGAGGAGTTAAAGCCATATATATTAGTTTTGCCACTTCGAAATAAGTAACTTATTATGGCATACGATTTTAAAGCAATAGAAACCAAATGGCAGAAGCGTTGGGCGAAAGACCAAACCTTTAAAGCGAAACAACCTCATGAGTTTGAGGGAGACCCTAAACCTCCATTTTACGTGTTGGATATGTTTCCTTATCCTTCTGGAGCAGGACTTCATGTTGGCCATCCGCTAGGGTATATTGCCAGCGACATCTATGCCCGCTACAAAAGACATAAAGGGTTTAATGTGTTGCACCCACAAGGCTATGATTCTTTTGGGCTACCTGCAGAGCAGTATGCTATCCAAACCGGTCAGCATCCATCATCAACAACTGAAATCAATATTGAAGGGTGTTTAGATAATAAAGGGAAAATATTAGAAAAATATGTAGAAGATAATGGCAAGATTAAGAATTCAGCTCTTATCGATAAATCTAAGGAAACGCTTGTTGATGAAGAGAATTATCAAGACAATATAATTAAAGGGTATCGTAAGCAACTCGATAAAATCGGATTTTCTTTCGATTGGAGTCGGGAAGTCCGCACCAGTAATCCAGATTACCATAAATGGACCCAGTGGATTTTTATTCAACTCTTTGAAAGCTGGTATGATGCCAAAGCTCAAAAATCCAAGCCCATACCAGAATTAGTCCACATTTTCGAAAAAGAAGGAAATACAAACGTGGACGCAGTGGCAGATGAAAACACAACTTTATTTTCTGCTTTAGAATGGTTAGCTTTTACCGATGATCGAAAAGAAGAACTGCTACTCAATTACCGCTTAACTTATCTTGCGGAAACCGAAGTCAATTGGTGTCCAGCGCTAGGTACGGTCTTGGCTAACGATGAAATTGTGAACGGGGTTTCAGAACGTGGAGGACATCCTGTGTCCAGAAAAAAGATGAAGCAGTGGAGTATGCGTATTTCTGCGTTTGCAGATCGGCTACTTAGTGGACTTGAAGATTTAGACTGGAGCGAAAGCCTAAAAGAAACCCAACGCAACTGGATTGGAAAATCGGTGGGGGCACAACTTGAATTCTCCATCCTGTCTTTCCCCAAAGGGGAAGAGAACACTAAGCCAGGCTACATTACAGGTGGAAATAATGCTCACACCCTTATTGAAAAAGCAAAAGAAAATAGAAATCAACCAACTGAGGCTGAAAAAACACTTTGGATACAACTTCGAGGTAAAAAGTTATCGGGATATAAGTTTAGACAGCAACATTTAATCGGAGATTATATTGCAGACTTTGTCTGTTTATCAAAATCTTTGGTCGTTGAAGTCGATGGTGGATATCATAATGAAACCAAAGCCTATGATGAGGAACGAACACAATTTCTAAATAAAAAAGGCTTTGAAGTTATTCGATTTAAAAACGAAGAAGTCATTGGAAACCTAGATGAGGTTTTAGAACAAATCAATACCAAACTCGACCAATTACCTAAGTACAGCAAAATTGCGAAGCAATTTGAGACGAACGAATTGAGTTTCAATAAAAAATCTGATTCTTCCGCGAAGAGGAATGAGAAACCCCTCTCCTTGGGAGAGGGGAAAGGGGAGAGGATTTCGGCCTTCACGACTCGACCAGATACCATTTATGGTGTTTCTTTCATCACCTTAGCTCCTGAGCATGATTTGGTGTCGAAAATTACAACTCCTGAGCAAAAAGAAGAAGTAGACGCTTATGTAAAAGCTTCAGCAAAGCGAAGCGAGAGAGAACGTATGGCAGATGTTAAAACCATTTCTGGTGTTTTTACAGGGGCTTATGCCGAGCATCCTCTTACTAAAGAACCTCTTCCAATTTGGATTGGAGATTATGTCTTAGCGGGTTATGGCACAGGTGCTGTTATGGCCGTCCCTTGTGGTGACCAAAGGGATCATGACTTTGCTCAACATTTTGGAATTCCTATTCCCAACGTGTTTGAAGGCATTGATATTTCTAAAGAAGCTTATGTCGATAAATCTAATGCGACCAAAATTGCCAACTCCGACTTCCTGAATGGTTTAGGCGTTTTGGAAGCGATCCCCAAAGCGATTGAAGCTCTGGCTAACATGGGTCAAGGGGCTAAAAAGATAAATTATAGACTAAGAGATGCCGTCTTTTCTAGACAGCGGTATTGGGGAGAGCCATTTCCGGTTTATTATATCAATGGCTTACCGAAAATGATAGAGAGCAAATACTTGCCTTTAGAATTACCTGAGGTCGAAAAATACCTTCCTACAGAAGATGGAGCTCCACCTTTGGGAAGAGCACAAGAGTGGGCTTGGGATGCCGAGCAGCATCAAGTGGTTTCAAACGCCAAGATAGACCATAAAACAGTATTTCCATTGGAATTGAACACCATGCCTGGATGGGCAGGTAGTTCTTGGTACTTGTTCCGCTATATGGAAACCGAAAACCGCGATCAACATATCGCTTCCAAAGAGAATTTAGATTATTGGAATAACGTTGACTTGTATATTGGTGGGAGCGAGCACGCCACTGGACACTTGTTATACTCTAGATTCTGGACCAAATTCCTCAACGACAAAGGAGTCCTTCCGGTTGATGAACCCTTTAAAAAATTGATTAACCAAGGCATGATCTTGGGGGAAAGTGCTTTTGTTTATAAGATAAATGGATGCTATTACGGGGAATCCTTAAATGATGATAACGAAATATTTTTTGATCAAGAATTAAGTTTTATCCATAATAAACTTATTTCATTTGATAAACTTCAAGGTAAGAAAATTGAAGATTCTGTAGCTGGTGAAAAATACAAATTGACAGATGTATTTGGCAAGGAAGAATTAAAAAACGAATCTACTGACTCTCCATTTGATTTTAATAAAATATATTTTACAGTTAGTAAACTACATGTTCCAGTTTCTGATGTTGACTTTAAAAATCAAATTATTGAAAATCAATTCGCTAAGTTTTATCGAGATGAAATATATTCAGATATTCGTTTCAGAAATGAATCAGGAAAAATTTTAGTGAGTAGGGAAGTCGAAAAAATGTCGAAATCCAAATTCAATGTGGTCAATCCAGATGATATCTGTGAAGACTTTGGGGCAGACAGTTTGAGACTTTACGAAATGTTTTTAGGACCACTAGAACAAGCCAAGCCCTGGAGCACTGCAGGACTATCTGGGGTGCATAATTTCTTAAAAAAACTTTGGAAATTGTATTTTCCCTCTAACTCACTCCAAGAGGGGGAACAGGATTTCGTTGTTTCTGATGAGCCTGCTTCAAAGGAGTCCTTAAAAACTCTGCATAAGACCATTAAGAAAGTCACTCAAGATATTGAAGAGTTTAGCTTCAATACGTCAGTCTCTACGTTTATGATTTGCGTGAATGAACTCACCCAGCAAAAATGCAACTCAAGAGACGTCTTGGAACCTCTAGCCGTATTGATTTCACCTTATGCTCCGCATATCGCTGAAGAGTTATGGGAACTTTTAGGTAACTCCACTAGTATTTCTGAAGTGGATTATCCTGTTTTTGAAGATAAATATTTGAAAGAAGACTCTAAAACGTATCCTATTTCTTTCAACGGAAAGATGCGATTTACACTAGACTTATCTTTGGACTTAAGCAAAGATGAGATTGAAAAAATAGTAATGGCCGATGAGCGTACACAAAAACAAATGGATGGGCGCACCCCTAAAAAAGTGATTATCGTGCCTGGTAAAATCGTTAATATTGTGGGGTAGGTATTGCCTAAAATCTATATATTTTGTCATTCTAGACAATCCGACTTTTATAACAAGTCGGATGGTTTCAGAATCTAATTTATTTTTATCTATAATTGAATTGAGAACCTGAAACAAGCCTGCCTGCCAGAGGAGTCTTACAGGAAGGTTCAGGTTGACAAAATATGATCAATTAAGATAGAATTCAGATACCCCGATGGCTAGGCCTCGGGGTATTTTAATTTAATGCGCTTCCAGCCAATTTTGTCCTGTACCCATTTCCACGTCTAGAGGAACATCCAGTTTGAAGGCGTTTTCCATTTTGTCTTTCACCAGGGATCTTAAGGCATCGATTTCGTCTTTGTGAGCATCAAAAATCAATTCATCATGAACTTGTAGAAGCATTTTGGATTTGAAATTCTGTTCTTCTAAGGCTTCATAAATGTTTATCATCGCGACCTTTATAATGTCTGCGGCGCTTCCTTGGATGGGGGCGTTCACCGCGTTGCGTTCTGCAGCACTGCGCACCACATGGTTTCTAGCATTTATGTCTTTGAGATATCGCCGTCTGCCCATCACTGTTTTGACATAACCATGTTCCTTCGCGAATTCCACTTGTTCATCCATATAGTCTCTCAACTTAGGATAGGTCTTATAGTAAGTCTCTATCAGCTCCTTAGATTCGTTTCTAGTTAAGTCAGTTTGATTGCTCAATCCAAAAGCAGACACTCCATATATAATTCCGAAGTTGACAGTTTTAGCATTGCTTCTTTGCGCTCTGGTCACGTCCTCTATATCCACGCCAAAGACTCTTGCCGCGGTAGAGGCGTGAATATCTTCTCCATTTTTAAAAGCATTCATCATCGTTTCCTCTTGGCTCAAGGCAGCTATAATTCTAAGTTCTATTTGGGAATAATCGGCAGCGAGTAACACATAATTTTCATCTTTGGGGACAAATGCTTTTCTCACTTCACGTCCACGTTCTGTGCGGATGGGGATATTTTGAAGGTTAGGATTATTGGAACTCAAACGACCAGTTGCCGCTACAGTTTGCATAAACTCGGTATGGACGCGTTTGGTTCTTGGGTGAATTTGCTTTGGCAAAGCATCTACATAGGTGCTTTTGAGCTTAGAGAGCTGTCTCCATTCTAGAACGTCCCTTACTATCTTATGATCTTTTGCATAATCTGATAAGACATCTTCTGCCGTTGAGTATTGACCAGATTTGGTTTTCTTAGGTTTTTTGGCAAGTTCCAATTTGCCAAATAGAATCTCACCCAATTGTTTTGGGGATCCTATATTAAATTCTTCATCTGCTTCTACATATACAGATTTCTCCAAGCGTAAAATATCTTCATCTAGCTTTTCTGAAATGTTTTCCAAAGCTGACTTGTCGAGGTTGATGCCTTCAATTTCCATAGCCGCTAAGACCCGTAATAAGGGAATCTCCATATCTTTAAATAAAGGCTCGTTGGAGGCTTCTTTTAATTCCTTTTCAAAGTAAGTTTTGAGTTGGAAGGTAATGTCGGCATCTTCTACAGCATATTGGGTCTGGTCTTCCAAATCTACCGTCCGCATAGTCTTTTGGCTTTTCCCTTTTTTACCGATGAGATCTTCAATAGGTTGTGGAGAGTAGTTGAGGTAAGTTTCTGCCAAGATATTCATATTGTGCCGCATATCTGGGTTGATGATATAATGCGCGAGCATCGTATCAAACAAGGGTCCTTTTACTTTAAGTTTATAATTGGCCAATACCTTGATATCGTACTTTAAGTTTTGACCTATCTTTTCGATTTCTGTTGACTCAAAAAACGGTCTCAACTTTTCTATTAATTCTTGTGCCTCGTTTTGATCTTCTGGAAAGGCCACATAATAGCCTCTATGGTTCTCCCAAGAAAAAGCAATTCCCACTAATTCGGCATCTAGAGTTTTTAAACTGGTAGTTTCTGTATCAAAACACACCGAGTTTTGCCTCATTAGTTTTTCTATAAAGAGCTTTAGGGAGAGATCTCCTTTGATATACTGATAATGGTGGTCGGTAGTTTTTAAAGTTTTATAACCATCAAAATTGCTAGGATCAATATTGGATGCATCGGTATCGTTACCAAAAAGTGAAAACTGTCCAGCTCCAGCAGTTTGAGTAGAACTTGATGCGTTTTGTGAGGTATCTAGCGTGGCCGCTTCCCCTTTGTTGTACATTTTTACAAACTGGTCTGTCAATCTTCTAAATTCTAACTCTTTAAAGATGTCTAAGACTTTTTCAACATTTGGAGGAGAAACTTCATATTTGGTCTCGTCGAAAGTGACGTCACAGTCGGTAATGATGGTAGCCAGTTTTTTGGATAAACGCCCTAGCTCGGCATTGTCCTCTATTTTCTCTTTCATTTTTCCCTTCAGCTGATCTGTGTTTTCCAGGAGTGCTTCCATGGAACCAAATTGCTGTAGAAATTTCTTAGCGGTCTTTTCACCCACTCCAGGTAAGCCTGGGATATTATCTGCAGCATCTCCCATCATACCAAGGAAATCGATGACTTGCTCCGGACGCTCTACCCCAAATCTTTTCTGAACTTCTGGTATGCCCCATTTTTCAACTCCGTTGCCCATTCTTGCCGGGCGTTGCATAAATATATTTTCGGTAACCAGTTGAGCAAAATCTTTATCTGGAGTGACCATATGGACTTCATAGTCTTGCTTTTCTGCCTGTTTAGCGAGTGTTCCAATTATGTCATCGGCTTCCATACCCGAGATTTCTACAACAGGAATTTCCATAGCGTGGAGAATATTCTGTATGATAGGGATGGAGTCTTTAATAACGGTTGGTGTTGCGTCTCTATTGGCTTTGTACTCTACATACATTTCTTTTCGCTCCTTGCTTCCGTCTTTATCGAAGCAAACTGCCAAATGATCTGGGTTCTCTCTCTTTATGACGTCAAAAAGGGAGTTCATAAATCCCATAATGGCAGAAGTATCCTGTCCTTTGGAGTTGATTCTTGGGTTTTTGATGAGGGCATAATACCCGCGGAAAATCATCGCATATGCATCAACAAGGAAAAGTCGTTTTTTGGAAGCCATAAAGTGAATTTTTATTGAATGTAAATTTAGTTGAAATTATGGCTTAGCCAAAATTGAACTTGGTGTTTGTTTTAACCTTATTCCTTATTTAGCTGTCGGGGACCTGTCCCCTCGACAAATGATGGGCTTTTGTCTTCGTTACTAAGATTTGTTGGCCCTGCTTCTATATTTCTAATTGCATTAAAAAGATAAATAGAAGCACTAGTTTTATAATGTTATTTCTGAAAAGAGTTTATAAAATTAGGGCTGGTAGCGCTGATATCTTGAGGACTTAAATTAACATCTCGACTGAGCATTCTTGTTTTTCGTTGAAGGTTTTTGAATTTACGTTTAAAGCTGTTTCTCGATACTTTTTTCTTTCCTATTCAGTCCAAAAAAAAACTCGAAACGACAATAACTAGATACTTTTTAGCTCTAATGCATCAGATGTTTCTTGTTTTCTGAAGCGTTCTCGATACAATTTCAATGGATTTTTTTAAGCAAAAATTCATTGAAACCACTCGAACTGACATTTCTAAGTTGCTATTATCGTCAGGTTTTTAAATCTATAAAAAAGTTGATTCTAATTTGTTTTGTCTCATCGAGTATTCCTACTTTTTAGTTGTGATGTATCGAGATGTTTCTCTTTATCCGAAGCGTTCTCGATACAATTTCAATGATTTTTTTAAGCAAAAATTCATTGAAACCACTCGAACTGACATTTTTGATATGCTATTATCGTCAGGTTTTTAAACCTATAAAAAAGCTGATGCTAAATTGTCTCATCGAGTATTCCGACTTTTTTGTTGGGATGTTTCGAGATGTTTCTTGTTATCTGAAGCGTTCTCGATACAATTTCAATGGATTTTTTTAAGCAAAAATTCATTGAAACCACTCGAACTGACATTTTTGATATGCTGTTATCGTCACGTTTTTAAACCTATAAAAAAGCTAACACTAAGTTGTTTTGTCTCATTGAGTATTCCGACTTTTTCGTTGGGATGTTTCGAGATGTTTCTTGTTATCTGAAGCGTTCTCGATACAATTTCAATGGATTTTTTTAAGCAAAAATTCATTGAAACCACTCGAACTGACATTTCTAAGTTGCTGTTATCGTCACGTTTTTAAACTTATAAAAAAGCTGATACTAAGTTGTCTCATTGAATATTCCGACTTTTTCGTTGGGATGTTTCGAGATGTTTCTTGTTATATGAAGCGTTCTCGATACAATTTCGATGGATTTTTCAACTAAAAATCTATTGAAACCACTCGAACTGACATTTTTGATATGCTATTATCGTCACGTTTTTAAACTTATAAACCCCTTTTTTTATTAGTCTCTAAGTGACAACGTCAAATTTAAAGTTTCAACAAATCCTTCAGTGGAACACGACAACCGACATCCGCATTAATTTAAGAGAATGTGACAGTGGTCTTCTGAATAATTAACCTTGCAGGATTAAATTCAGAATAAACGCCTCTAAAACTTTGTTTAAATAGGAGACTAGAAGAACCGCTAAAACTATATTTGCAAAAAAAAGATGCGTTGGATTATCCCTATTGTTATCCTTCTTGCCATTGAGGTCTATGCGTTTCAAGCCTTTAAAACCCTGTTTAAATTTTGGTGGGTCCTAGGGATTTATGTGGGCATTACCGCTGTTGTTCTGGGGTTTTTGATTTATTCCTTCTATGAGCCAAGTCCTAATGTGTCGCTTACTGGCTTTCCAGCTTATATGGGTGGCATTTTCTTAAGTTTACTTTTACTGAAGTTGAGTGTGGTGTTCTGGATGTTTGGTGAAGATATTATTCGTTTACTCGTTTATGCTTACCGTAAATTATTTACGACATCTACAGAGAATCTGCCTTCTCGACGAAAATTCATAAGCACTATTGCTCTTGGACTTGGAGCTATCCCCTTCCTTTCACTATTGTATGGGATGTATAAGGGAAAGTATAATTATAAAGTGTTGGCCTACGAGCTAGAATTTGATAATCTTCCTGAAGCTTTTGACGGCTATACCATTACTCAACTGAGTGATATCCACAGCGGAAGTTTTGATAATACGGAAAAAATTGAATATGCGATTAACCTAGTAAATGAACAAGAGTCTGATGTGATTTTATTTACCGGCGATCTCGTTAATAATTTAGCGGATGAAATGACGCCTTGGACTCCTCTTTTTAGTCAATTGAAAGCGAAAGATGGTATCTTTTCTATATTGGGAAACCACGATTATGGCGACTATTATAATTTTGAAAGTCAAACGGACAAGCAACAAAATTTTGAAGATCTTGTAAATGTCCATTCCAGCTTAGGTTGGGATTTACTAAGAAACGAACGTAGAGAGCTGGTAAGAGGTGATAGTAAATTGCACTTGATTGGCGTAGAAAATTGGGGGAAAGGAGGTTTTAAAAAAGCAGGAGATTTTGAAAAAGCAGCTGATGGGGTAGAGGCTTCCGACTTTAAAATTTTAATGAGCCATGACCCTTCTCATTGGGATGAAGTCATTAAACACCATGATAAAGACGTTCAACTTACATTGAGTGGGCATACCCACGGAATGCAATTTGGGATTGAAATTCCAGGTTGGATCAAGTGGAGTCCTGCTCAATATAGGTATGAGCAATGGGCTGGATTATATAAAAATGCCAAGCGTTTTATCAACGTCAATCGTGGGTTTGGCTTCTTAGCTTACCCAGGTAGAGTTGGGATATGGCCAGAAGTGACCGTCATTAAATTGAAACGAAAAGCGAATATTGTGGTATAAAAAGTAGTCTCAAAACTTAACTTGTCACCTAGTCCCGAAGCTTTGGAACGAGGACTATTATCTGATAGCCTATCAATAATTTAGGATTTTGAAATAAATCTAACTCCTTGATACATGTAGGCAGATTCAGGATGACACTTTAATTGAATTTGAGACCGCTTTGTTTGGTTTAAAAAACGTTTCTGTTATTTAGAATTAATCATCCAATGGATACCATATTGATCGGAAACTCTACCGTAATAAGCTCCCCAACTGGTTTTTTGAAAGTTGGTGTGGATTTTTCCAGTTTGAGATAGCTTTTCAAATAGTGCTTTCGCCTTTTTGTCATCTTCCATATCGATACTCATCTGGATGTTGGTACCAACTGTAATAGGAGTGTCTGGTGAGGCGTCGTATCCCATAATATGAAAACCACTGCCTTTCAATTCAGCATGCTGTAGTTTGTTTCTATAATTTTCTGGAATATCAATTTTTTGATCTTCATAGGTTTGTCTATTGATGATTTCACCACCAAAAAGCGATTGATAGTAATTTAAAGCTTCTTGACATTGACCTTTAAATGATAAATATGATTGAATTTTCATGATACTTTTTTTAAGATTTTCTACAAATTAAGAGTTTACTGCTAGCTTTATTTTAAATCTATCCTAAAATTTAAGTACCTAGAAAATCTTGACCTCAATTATGCTGCTTGTTTAGTTTCTTCAATCCAAGAGTCCACGTGTCGTTCTAAAAGTTCTAAAGGTAAAGCTCCACTTCCTAAGATGATATCATGGAATTGGCGGATATCGAATTGGTCGCCAAGTTGAGTTTCTGCCCGTTGTCTTAACTCTTGAATTTTTAGCATGCCGATTTTATAGCCTGTAGCTTGCCCTGGGATAACCATATAGCGTTGTACTTCCGCTTTTATGGCATTATCTGAGATGGAAGAATTATCTTTAAAGTATTGAATGGCTTTGGCTTCGTTCCAACCTTTGGAATGCAGCCCGGTATCTACTACCAACCTTATCGCTCTCCAAATTTCATTGACTAATCGACCAAAATCGTAGTAAGGGTTTTCATATCCTCCCATTTCTTTAGCGAGTTGTTCAGAATATAAAGCCCAGCCTTCTACGTAAGCATTATAGCCCAATTGTGTTCTAAAGGTTGGAACGGTTTCTAGTTCTTGCGCAATGGAGATTTGCATATGGTGTCCCGGATTACCTTCATGATAGGCTACGCCTTCCATCGTGGTTTTAGGCATAGACGTCATGTCCGAAAGGTGAACATAATAAGTGCCAGGTCTGGAGCCGTCTGGGGTTCCCTCCATATAGTGCTGTGGCGCACCATCCTGCTCTCTAAAGGCTTCAACGCGTTTTACTTGTAAACTAGCTTTTGGTAAAATGCCAAAATAGTCTGGTAGTTTTTTGGTGAGTTCATCGATATATTGTTTTGCCTCATCAAGATAGGCTTGACGGCCTTCGTCTGTGTTTGGAAAATAAAACTGGTCATCCTCATTTACAAACTTAAAGAACTCTTGTAAGTCACCTTCAAAACCAACTTCGTTTTTGATATTAAGCATTTCCTTTTGGATTCTCGCTACCTCCTCCAGACCAATGTTATGGATTTCATCTGCCGTAAGCGGAGTTGTGATTGATTCTTTGAGTTTATAGTCATAAAAAGCTTTTCCGTTGGGATGCCGACTCACCCCAGTAGGGGTTTCTAAAGCATTTGGGATCTCGTTTTCTGTCCAAGCGATGAGATTGTTATAAGCAGGTTGAAATACTTTAAGCAGCATTTCTCTTGAAGCTGTCCTTAACTCCTTAGCCTGTTGATCATCTATTTTATTTTGAGCTAAAAGACTATCGGTTTTCCTTAGCATATCATCATATAAAGGGGAGTTAACTTCTGAGTCTTGAAAAGGCTGCCCTGTAACAATAGCTTTGCTCTGCTTTAAGACAGTTTCTAGAGCAAACCTGGGTGGAAGAATATCTTTGGAAGCTTGAGATTTTGCTCTATCGACCAGTTGATTGATTGCTCTTCCTACACCTTGAATTCTATTAACATAAGCTTGCATATCTTCTAAGCTATCTACTTTATGAAAGTTGATAAGCATACTAGGAAGTCGTGTATGTAGTCCTGTCATTTGGTCGAAGACGTACTCTAAATCTTGATACTCTAGGCCTTCTTGAAGAAGTTCATTTTGGTAAAGCCAAATATCATAAGACATTTGGTCCTGCTCATTCAGAGATTGATACTCGAAATTTTTCTTGAGTTCGTCAACACTTTCCTGCATCCACCTTGCATTTTCGATTTGAGCGTCAAGACTTAAATCATCAATTTGATCATATTTATCCTTTATCCCTAGAGACGTTAGCCTTAATGGACTTTTTTGAAGAGACTCTTCGTATTTTTCTTCAAACCAAGCGTTGAGGTCCTCGTTTGGGGTTTTTTCTTTTTCTGGAGCCTTTTCACAGGAATATCCTACAATAAGGAGCAGGACTAATACGTGTTTTATTTTTAAAAATGCCATAGGAGTAAGGGTTTATAAATGTTGTCTTAGCTTAAATGAAAATGTGTTTAAAATAGTGGATTAATTATGATTTAAAACAGGTTTTATAAAATGTTATGAGTGGGTAAGTTAATATAAAAACGTGTAGGGAGCTTTTTGTTGAAATAGGCAATTAAACACAGCTATAGACTCCATTTTTTATACTTGTTGAAGTAGTTTGCAGATTTTTTCAAACTAAAATTAATTTAGTTTATAACGTATTCCTAAAAACCCCCTCACAAATAAGTCATCGAGATCAAATTCATAAATGGGATTAAACTCGATATTAAAAGATAGGTCTTTCAGGTTTTCAAAGGGTTTAATGCCAATACCAATTGGAATAACAACGCCATTAATGTTATTTAAGATGGCACCAGCACCCAAGTAAACCTCATAACTTGTCTTAGTCACAAAATTATGATTGATCACAATCTCAGGGGTGATATTACCAATAGAAGTACCTGAATAAATTCTAAGATCTGTCCAAAACCTCTCATTGATATTATAACCGATAGCAAATTTTGAGTTTGAACTATTGGTGTAAAATGAAGCTGTAATCTGCGAATATGTCTTAGTAGGAGTTAAAGTGCAGAAGATTAGAAATAAAGACGGAAGGATGAGTTTCATAAGTGTTTTAGTTAATTCAATTAAATATCAATTAAAATGTATTAATTCCCTCGAATATATCATGATTTCATTTAATAGACATTTGTTAAATATATCTAAAATTTTATGAATTAATTAACTCGTAACAACATTAAAAAATAACTTAGAGCAATATAAATGAATAATTGCGCAATTATTTTTAACTTAATTAAATTAAAAATTTATGAAATTACAAAGATTATTTATCGTTCCAGCGGTCTTCGGATTGCTTTTAGGATCATGTGAAGCTGACAAAGTTACAAGCGAAGAGGTTTTGGATACCAACCAAATTGATGATTCTGAAAGAATTATTTTAGGAGTCAATACCTCCGAGACTCCCACCAATTTAGACCAATCTACCTTAGACTTAATTTCTAAAAACCATTTGAGTGCATTGGGAGCCCAGCGTGAAGAAATGGTTCTTCCTGGTGGTGAGAAGCGCGAGGTGATTCGAGTTGAAGGTGATATCGTGATGTCCCTAGAGGAACTTAAAGGATTGAATTTCCAGGGTTATGAGGATATACATAATAAACAATATAGTACCAATGCCTTAGTAAGTCCTCAAACTATAACTGTGATTGGTTATACGGGTGGAAGTCAGGCCTTAACTTCTAGTGAGAGAACTGCTTTGCAGTGGGCTATTGCAAATTACAACCGACTGAATTTGAATATCAATTTCAATCTTACTTTTGGAACCAACTTTCAAAATAAAGATATGGTCGTCTATAACAATACGGTGAATAACCCAAGTGGTGCTGGAGGGTCAGCAGGTTTTCCTAGTAATGGAAATCCCAACAAATTTGTTCAGATTTACGGGTTGAGTAACTACAACACCAACGTTATTGAGCACGTTTTGACTCATGAAATTGGTCATTCTGTAGGCTTTAGACACACCGATTACTTTAGTCGCCAGAGTTGTGGTCAAAATACCAATGAAGGAACCGCTGGTGTAGGGGCAAACTATATTCCAGGAACCCCATCAGGATTTGATCCAACGTCTATCATGTTAGCTTGTTTTAGCAATAATGAAGATGGAGAGTTTAATTCTAACGATGTAACTGCCTTGAATTTCCTATACTAAGAAAAAGAGTATAGTTATTTTGAATTTAAGCCTCTATACGACATTATAAATTTAATTTGGTATTAAAACCGTCTCCAGAGTAGAGACGGTTTTTTTATGGGTAATCATCACGTATAAATTTGGGTACATTCTTTAGGATAAATTTCAGTAAGTTGGTGTTAGATTTTCTCATAATTTAGACTTGGACCATCACACTGGTTCCACGTACTTGATAAGACATCATTTGAGCTAAAAAACAGATTTTCTTTTAAGTCAGATTGGCAAGAGCCTATGATCTCACTTTCTTCTTCGTAGGTAAGTTCCAAACTTCTTGGGTCTTCATTGAAACTGTAAGTTCCTGTAAGCCCTTCAACGCTCCCCTCAGTTTCTCTGCTTTTTAAAAAGTTGCCATCTTCAAAAAAACGATAGGACTCTTGCCATTCCATATCCGAGCCTGTTGTTTCTGAATCTGGAATACTTCCCGACATCTGGACGAGCTTCCAATCTCCTTCTAATGTAGCTTTAGTGACAGTATCATCTTCGTTGCTACATGAGCATAAAATTGCAACAATAATTAAGGATGAAAATTTGATTTTCATAACTATTTGGTTTGTTAAGAAGACGCATTATATGTGGATCAGTTGCGTTGAATCATAGTTATCCTTTGCTAAATTTATGCTTCTCCATGAGCTGGCTCATTCATTGTTTTAGTAAGATCTATTCATTTTTTATTTAATGAGCTTCTCGTGAAGAAGGAAGTTTTATTTTTAGAGGTCAGTAGTTAATTACTTATTAATTCTGATTGATATATTTTGTCTCCCTCCACCATTTTGACAATTAGATTATTGAATATAGTTGCTTTACTCTGTGATCGGTTTATTCTAAAACAAA
>Ga0306910_1000183_pt1 | contig 36815 bp, 40 predicted proteins | sample AntRauMFilla2698_FD_190438 | JGI IMG/M metagenome (GOLD analysis project Ga0306910, IMG submission 190438) | Saline lake microbial communities from Rauer Islands, Antarctica - Metagenome Filla 2 #698 (v2) (version 2) | ecosystem: Environmental > Aquatic > Non-marine Saline and Alkaline > Saline ... | reverse complement strand
TTACAGATTGCCTCGCAGCATCACATCACAGGGTGGCCGGATGCTCCGGAATCAGTGGCCGGATAAAATCGGAATGGGTGGCCGGATACTTTCGGAATCACTGGCCGGATGACCCCGGAATACGCAGCCTTTGCTGCATTCACACCGGAAGACCGCATTGTTTTTGAGGAACAGCGCGCAAACGGCATTGATGCAATGGGCCAGGAAGTGACTATCACTCCCTTGTTCAACACCACCGGTCCGAGCGCTATCAGCGAAGACGAGACTGTGACCGTCACGCTGATTGGTACCGACACCTACGAAGAGCGTAACGACATCGGTAGCCGTTAAAAAAGACTTGCAAATACACAGTGCCCCGCTCGGGGCACTGTCTACGTTCCTGAGAGCTTCCACGAACGGTCGTTTTTAGCTCAGTGGCAGAACATTTTTTTGTCGCTGCCGCAAACACAGTTCCAAACTCGAGCAATTGCTGGCGCTTCTGTTTCTACTTTGTAAGCAACATTTCGCTGCAAAGCAGAAATCTCGCAAAATGGGCTCCAAACTGCCATTCTCTGCGAACTACACCAAGGTCTGCTCATGGGCAGAGGCGTGCCCTATGCAACGTTCCCTTGATGAGGTTTTTCGAATTTTGAACATAGCAATTTGGCGAATTTTTCTGGTGCCACGTGGGTTGCTCCGGCTGCAAGTCACCAACGTACACAGCATGCGAAAACCGCTGAGATTTTTTTTCTGGGCATATTGATGGCAAAGCGGCCATTATCCGAAGAAATGGACGACTTTCCGTAGGGTTTAGGTCGATGTCAGTTTGTTTGGCACGATGGCACAGTTTTATTTTTAAAGTAGATAAAACAAATACTTATGGTGTGCCACAGGCCTGCCTCATGGTGTTCCGGAAAAATTGAATGGCACATGCCCGATGACACAGAAACAAGCGCTCTTGGCACACAGAGTTGGAACACCTAATCATTTGAAAAATATATATATATATATTTACGTGTAACCTTATCAGCTCGAAAACTAAATGGATCAAATTTTAACATTTAAGATCAGAAACTTACCAGAAGGTGGTCTAAAATGAGTGTCTTGCTGGCAACTACCTTCACGCGACCCATGTTGTCGGGGATGAATGGAGCGTTGCACAACACTTTTATGGCCCCGCACAACACTCCAATTTTATCACATAAAAAACAATGCCTTATCGGCCCTCTAAGCCATTCCCAAAGCTTCTTTATACATGTCCAGAACTGCCTCTTCTTCGGCAATATCGTTGGGCTCGCGCTTGCGAAGGGCGATCACCTTGCGCAGGATCTTTGTATCGTATCCGCGGCCCTTCGCCTCTGCCATCACTTCTTTTTGCTGCTCGGCGAGGTCCTTTTTCTCGGCATCTAGCCGCTCAATCCGCTCGACGAATTGGCGCAATTCGTTAGCGGTCACTTTGTAAGTTGCGTCACCCACGGCGTCTTCGGTTGGTGCGGGATTGGTGCTGAAATCGCTCATAGGGGCTCCTTGGGATCATGCTGATCGGACGTGTCTGAGGCGCCTAGGTATCCTGCCCCTCCCCGTCTCGCAAGCCACTCTTGCCCTGTGCGCTGGATTATCCTATCTGATCGTCATGGAAGAAATTGATCAGACATCCCTAAGCATATTCGAGATGATAATATGGGGCGGCACGGCGCTGTCGCTGCTTGGGTTGTTCGGGCTGGTTTATTGCATCATCCGCGTCAGCCGCGCGAAACGGGCTCAGCTTTCCGACGACCAGATGCGTGCGGTCCTGAAGCAAGTGGTACCGCTCAATATGGGAGCCTTGTTTTTGTCGGTCATCGGGCTGATGTTGGTTATCATTGGCATTTTTCTCGCTTAACTGAACGCGTGTTGACGCTCGCCTTTCGCCTCCAAATTTAACGGACCAACGACGCTTCGGCTTTTATGGGTATTGCCATCCCGCCAGCGCAATCTACCGCACCAGCCGTGATCAATTGCTCGCACGATCCGGTTTCGGCACACCTGCTTGGGGAATTGCCCAATTCTCTCTTCTGCTGGACAGGCACACAGCAGAAGCGTAATCACTGTCTTATGGATATCAGACAGATCACACCCCGCTATTTCGTTGGACCGCAGATTTCACCCGACCAGATGGCGGCGTTGAAACAGGCGGGGATCACCCGTGTCCTATGCAATCGTCCCGACCAGGAAGTGCCGCAATCTCTTGGCAGCGCAACGATGAAAGCTGCTGCTGAGGCTGAAGGCCTCGAATTTGCCTTACAGCCGCTGACGCATCAGACGATGACCGAAGAAGTGATCGCGCATAATCAAAGCATCGGTGCGGCCAAAGATGGTATAACTTTTGCCTATTGTGCATCCGGTACGCGCAGCGCCATCGCATGGGCACTGGGGCAGGCAGGGTTGCAATCGGCAGATGAAATTCTGACCGCTGTAAGCGCCGGTGGTTATGATCTTGAAAACATGCGCCCCTTTCTTGAAGAGCGTGCGCCATAGCGCGTCGCCCCGATCGGATCACCTTTCAAACTTTGCGACGATTACGCTACTAAACAGCCTGCGTGCGTCGATCATCGTCCTCGGCGTATTCCCCTGAGGGGTCGTAATCCGCCATTTTGGCGTCAGCAGCATGTGCTGCCTCGTCCATGTCCGGCAGATCAGGTAGATCGTCCAGGTTGCCGAAAACATCTATGTCCGAAAGGCTGGGCACCTCGGCCTGCCCCATCACGTCCATGAAATCAACCTCACCCGCGTAGAGGCCCGCTTCGTTCTCACCGGGCGAACGCGTGACGTCTGGCAGATCAAGCTCCGCGCGGTCCGTTGCGCGCCTACGCGGTTGGCTATGGTGTTTCGTCTTGTCCTGTTCAACCTGTACCGCCCGCATTCCGTCAATTTGGCCCAATGTCCCACGGCTGATCACGCGGCCATTCCCGTCAACAATAAGCGCCTGTGCCATGCTGGACAGATTGAGATCCAGCAGATCACCGGCCTTCAGCGAAGTCACGTTCTGCAATGGCAGTCTGAGACGCGTCAGAGCGATTGTCAGCTCCGCATGCAACCCCAGAACGGTCCCCGAGAGATTCGCACTCGGGGCTGTCGCTTGGGTCGCTCCGCCCTCGGGATCTGCCTTGGGTATAGCGCGTTCCGGATAAGGCAGAATGAGGGTCAGCTTGCCAGTACTAGTGCCCGCCGCCATATCGAATGTGACCTCCACAGCCTCAAAACCCGGCGCATCCATCACCAGTTCCACCTGCCGTGGCTCTTTCGCCCAAACACCGAAACGGTATCCTTTGAGCAATTTCCGATCCGCTTCCTCCTCGGGAAGCACGCAGGCTTGCGCAAGCAGAGTCTCGATGAAAGGCGCACACAGCGCGGCATCAGTGGCCGTGTAGGGCCGCATATCACCCTCCTGCCCGCCGCCCTTGATCTTACCCATGATCTGCTGTTGAAGCAGTCCCTGCACCATCGCTGCATCCAGCACCGCGGCACCGACCTGATTGTCAGGACCGTCCAGAAGCAGCATCAGCGACCTGTCGCCCAAAAGCGAAGAGACCGATGTCGCGTCTATCTTTTTACGGGTCACGCCTAAAGTGTTGAGCGCGAGGCCCATCAGAAGTTCGGCCTGTTTGCCAGCCGTCAGGCGCAATGCACGACCCAGCGACATCGTTCGCGCGACCTGGGCGTCGCGTGCGCTTCGCGCCTTGCGTTGCATCAGTGATGTCGTCTGCTCCGCGCTCATGCTCGCCCGTATCCCCTCATGATGGGCCCCTTGCGCCAGCCATTACAGGATAAGGCAGCGCTTTGAGATCAGGGGCTTCTGGATACAGGTCGTAAAGACGAATGGTTACCAGCGCCTTTATACGGGCATCTCCTCACAGCTTTCTTTGACCGGCACTGTGTAGGAAACCCGGACTTCGAAATGGCCGCCACCCGTTCCCGGCAGATACCGGATGTCGCCGCCCAGCCGCGCAATGATTTCGCGGCAGATCGCCAGACCAAGGCCCGCACCGCTGCCTACTGCATTGTTCAAACGCGAGAATTTCTCGAAGATCAGGCTATGCTGCTGTGCCGGAATACCGCTGCCGTTGTCGGCAAAGTCAATAATCACCGCCTCTTTTTCGCACCGCACGGAAATGCGGAGACTGGGCTTTTGCGCATCACAATATTTTATCGCGTTGGTCACAAGATTGATGAACACCTGCGCCAAACGGTCCCCGTCCGTGAACAACCGAACCACTTCGGCCCCCCTGTCCCGCTCGATCTCCAGCACCCGCGACGAGCTTGCCTGCGCCGTGGTGACCGCACGCTCAATCACGTCCCCCAGACAAACCTGCTGGGCATTGAGCGAGACCCGGCCATTCTCTAACACCGACAGATCCAGCAGATCGTCCAGCAGCCGCGTCAGACGGATCGTCTCGGAGTGAATGATCGAGGCGTATCGCACCTTCTCCGCTGCGCTCAGCCCGTCAATATCGCGCAAAATCTCCGAAAATGAGCGGATCGAAGTCATCGGCGTGCGCAGCTCGTGGCTGATCTGGCTCAGGAAGTCATCCTTTTGCAGCGAGAGCTGCATCAGCTTTTCGTTGGCAAACCCCAGCTCGTGCGCGGTTTCCGTAAGCTCGCGCGATTTGGCCTCCAGCTTGCTCGAATACTCAAGGATCTGCGCCGATTCGTCCGCAACCGCCATCAGGTCTTCGACCGAAATCGCCTGCCCTCCAATGATCTGCCCGATCATGGCGTTGGCCGTCGCCGCCCCGACCGATGCGGCCAATTCGCGCTCCAGCGCCTGCACAAACTCCGGCGTCGGTACCGGCGGCAGACCTGCGCGTCCCTGCTGGACCGCTTGTGCGCTGAAAAATGCCTGCGCTTCCATCGCGCCCAGTATGCGCTGGGACATGATCATCAGATCCTCCGCCCCACCCTCGGAGGCGACCCAGCCGCGTGCGGGCCCGGTCGAATGGTCAAAGACATTCACAAATTGCGCGCCCTGCAACCGCTCCAGCGGCGTGGGAAAGCTGAAAATCGACACGACGAAAAAAGCCAGTGCATTGATTGACAGGCTCCACCAGATTGCATGGACAGTCGGATCCAGTCCGGTAATCCCGAACAGCGCCTGCGGACGCAACAGCCCCCAGCCGAACGGTCCCTCGTCGAAAACCGCCGCCGACAGAGCAGCGCCCGGCCCGAAACTGGGCAACAGCATCGTGTACATCCACAGCGCAAACCCAAGGCTAAGCCCCGCAATCGCCCCCGTTCGTGTTGACCCGCGCCAGAATATCCCCCCCAGCATCGCGGGTAAAAACTGGGCCACGCCGCCAAAGGAAATCAGCCCAATCGCCGCCAGCGCGCCCGAGCCGCCCGAGGCGCGGTAATAGAAGTACCCCAGCGCGATGATGAGCAGGATCGACAGACGGCGCGCGCGGATCACCACATCACGGACATCTCCCGATTGCTGCGCCCCCGGCGGATTGAACCGCAGCCAAAGTGGCATGACGATATGGTTCGACATCATCGTACTGAGCGCCAATGTTGCCACGATCACCATCGAGGTGGCCGACGAAAACCCGCCCAGAAACGCCAGCATCGCAAGACCACTCTGCCCCTCGCGCAGCGGCAGTGTCAGGACGAAAAGATCCGGGTTTGACCCTTCCGGCATCAGCTCGAGCCCGACCACAGCGATGGGCACCACGAACAGGCTGATCGCCAGCAAATAAAGCGGAAAGGCCCAGCTGGCGATTTGCAGGTGCCGCTCATCGTCGTTCTCGACGACCATGACCTGAAACATGCGCGGCAAACACACGAAAGCCGCCGCCGAGACCACGATCAACGCGGTCCAGCGGCTGGGGCTGGTCTGCCATGTGCCGATGGGCGAGGCATCGATGCGCGCCACCGTGTCCGCGACCCCCCCCGATATGCCCCAGACGACAAAGGCGCCGACGGCCATGAGTGCCACCAGCTTGACCACCGCTTCCACCGCGACGGCGATGACGATGCCGTGGTGCCGCTCGTTGGCGTTAAGGTTCCGGGTGCCGAACAGAACGGTAAAAAGCGCCAGACCCGCCGCGACCCAGAAAGCTGCGTTATCATTGATCTGTGCCCCCTGCCCGGGCCGGCCGCCGTTTGGCGTGGCGAAGATGGATACAGACAGGGTCACCGACTGAAGCTGGAGCGCGATGTAGGGCGTCACCCCGACAACCGCCATTGCCGTGACCATCACCGCCAACAGGTTGGATTTACCAAAGCGCGCGGAGATCAGATCGGCGACCGAGGTGACACGCTGCGCCCGCCCGATCCGGACCAACCGGCGCAGCACCCACCACCAGCCGATCATCACCAGCGAGGGGCCCAGATATATCGTCACATATTCGAGACCCGACCGCGCCGCGTATCCGACCGCTCCGTAGAACGTCCAAGCCGTGCAGTAGATCGACAGCGACAGCGTGTAGACCAGCGGCGAGCGCAACAGCCAGCCACCGCGCCCGCGCAGAGCCGCCCGCTCGGCCAGAAAGGCCACCAAAAATAGCCCCGCCACATAAACTAGGCACACGACGATCAGATGGTTGAGCGTGACCATCAGGGATCGGATGCCCCGGACGCGGCTGACCCGGCGGCTCCGACCGTTTGCGATTGCGGATCTGCGGCCTTGTCAAACCGCCTGATCCGCCGCCACAACGCAAAAGACGCCAAAATCGCCAGCACCCAGATGAGGAAAACGTACCACAGCGCGCTCGACAGCGCGGTATGCTCCCCGTCTTGCGTGGCGTTCGGCAGCATCGTCGGCACCACCAGCCACAGCAGCAGACACAGCAACGGCAGCATCCGCACCGCATCCATCATCCTGCGCCGACGATAGCTGCGCCGCTCCAGAAACAACCGCGGCTCCGGCATCAGCTGACCTTGCCCTGTGTCAACTCGCGTACCGCCGTCAGCATCGCGTCGTTCGAGAAGGGCTTGGTCATGAACCGGCTGACCCCCGCCCGCTCCGCCATCTCGCGGTCCCGGCTCTGGCCGCGCGCGGTCAGCATCAGAACCGGCAGATCGGCAAGGCTCGCATCGCTGCGCAACTCGGCGAGAATCTCGAATCCGGTCTTTCCGGGCAGCATCACGTCGAGCACAACCAGATCGGGCCGCGCGGCACGGATGATCTCGGCCGCGTTGCCGCCATTCGCCAGCGTCTCCACGCGCCAGCCATCGCGGCCCAGCAAAAATCGTATCGCCTCGGCAATGTTGATTTCGTCCTCCACCAAAACGACATGTTTGGTCATGCAAACATCCTCCCCAGGGTTGCATATCATGCCCCGCCACTCCTCCACGGCAGGGCAATCATATTGTCATTACACGATGCACCCTTCTCGGGCCGCTGTCAAAATCTACGCCACCGTCATGATCGACGGCTCGCGCCGCGCGCTGCACTGGGCGCGCGGGCAGATCCGGCAGGTCGCCCCGACGTCGTGGACCGGAACATCCGTTGCGCCCACCGGAGCCGGCACCAACAGCATCACGCCACGCGCGGGGGCGGGCAAGTTATAGCCCGACGCCGCAGCGAGATCCGTGGTCGCGTAGGCATCGAATTGCGCCTGCCCGCGCCCCAGCTGTGCCAGCCGCTCGTACAGCACCGTGCCGGTCGCACCCAATGCGCCGAACAGTGGCCACAGCGGGCAACAACTGTCGAAACGTGGCACCGAAAAGCCCTGCACCGATTTGCGGAAGATCACCGTGCCGGACCGGTCGCACACAACTAATCCCGCGCGCAACTCCGGCAGGGCCGCCAGCCGTCGCATCACCAGCGCGGGCGGCAGCGCCAGCGCCCGCGCAAGCGCCACAGGATCGACACCGTGGCTCTGTATCCGCTCTTCAAGCTCCGCCAACGGCAGCAACCGCGCGTCCGCACGCACCTGCTCCAGCACGGATTGCAGGGTAAAGCGCGCCGCCGCCGACATATCGCCCGCATCCTGCACCAAAATCTCCGCCACAGCCCCAACGGAAGATGCTCCCTCCAGCAGCGGAAAGTGATAGCCCTGCGCCGCAAGATAAACTTCGACCTCTTCTTGCGGGGATTTGCCAGTGGCGGAAGGGCCAGTGGCCTTTTCCAGATAGCCCACCAACGCTTGCGCGCTGTGCGCCAGACGTCTGCTGTCGGCGTCAAGGTTGGCGTGAAACCGGTCTTGCCATTCGCGCTCCAGCGCCTCGTCACCGGCAAGGATTTCGGAGGTCGAGCGCACGGCCGCCGCCGTCGTCAGCAACTCGTGCATCGCTTCCGCCAGAAGCGGATCATGGGCCATGCGGTCGCTCAGGCTTTCGACCGTCCGCTCAAGCGCGCCGACGCGGCGCTGACTGGCGGCAAGTGCGGCTGCCCAGCCCGGAAAGCGGCCCGCGAATGCTTCGGCCAGTGCTGCATCCTGTGCGGACAGGTTCGCCGCGGCCGCAGCTTCGCCCAACACCCCCAGCAATGCCGCCGCCGCCCCCTCGGTCAGCGTCTGTGGCTCGACCTCGAGCGCGGAGGCAATGTCGAGCAACAGCTTGCCACCGATTCTGCGTCGGTTGTGTTCGATTAAATTGAGATAACTCCCAGAGATACCGATCCGTTTGGCCAGATCTGCCTGCTTGAGCCCCTGAATGACCCGCCGTTCGCGGATACGACTGCCTGTCAGGGTCTCACGCGCCACGGCGGTCACTTTGATCACCGGGGGGATTTACACGCGTTATCATGGGGTTTCTGCGTTGCAACATCACTTACTTTACACCAAATCTGGAAGTCTTGTTCATTTATTTACAAATTAATCCATCCAATCAAGGGGCTTATTGCGAGCAAGCCCCCACACACCGATACTGCGTTTGCACGACTACGTGCCCGCATCACCGCCCGGGAGAAGGCAATGATGTGCGTTTCAACACTTTCGGGAGGACACTATGTCAATTTTCAATCCGACACGTCGCGGTCTGATACAAGCCGGTGCGGTCGCAGGCGCAGGTCTGGCACTGCCAACCTATCTGCGCGCCGAAGCCCACTCTGGCTTCACCAACGCACCACAGGGCGATACCGTCACACTCGGTTTCAACGTTCCACAGTCCGGCCCCTACGCGGATGAGGGCGCCGACGAGCTGCGCGCATTCGAGCTGGCCGTAGAGCACCTGAACGGTGAGGGCGATGGCGGCATGCTGCAAACCTTCAGCTCCAAGGTGCTGGAAGGCACCGGGATCATGGGCAAGAAGGTCCAATTCGTCACCGGCGACACGCAGACCAAATCGGACGCTGCACGCGCCGCCGCCAAGTCCATGATCGAAAAAGACGGCGCAATCATGATTTCCGGCGGCTCGTCCTCGGGTGTGGCTGTGGCCGTTCAGGCGCTTTGCCAAGAGGCTGGCATCATCTTTATGGCGGGCCTGACGCACGCCAACGACACGACGGGTAAAGACAAGCGGGCCAACGGCTTCCGCCACTTCTTTAACTCGTATATGTCCGGTGCGGCCCTCGCGCCGATCCTGATCGACCAGTACGGTGCCGACCGCAAGGCGTATCATCTGACAGCAGATTACAACTGGGGCTACACCACCGAAGAGGCGATGAAATCATCGACCGAAGCGCTGGGTTGGGAAACCGTAAACTCGGTCCTGACACCGCTGACGGCCACAGACTTTTCCGCCTATATCGCTCCGGTGATCCAGTCCGGCGCGGATGTGCTGGTCCTGAACCACTACGGCGGAAACATGGTCAACTCGTTGACAAACGCGGTCCAGTTCGGCCTGCGCGATCTCGAAGTGAACGGCAAGAAGTTCGAAATCGTCGTGCCGCTCTACTCCGAGCTGATGGCACGCGGTGCGGGCGCCAACATCAAGGGCATCCTCGGCTCCCAGAACTGGGACTGGAAGCTTGAAAACGAGCTTGGCGCACGTTTCTCGGGGACCAACGCTTTCGTGCAGTCCTTCGGCGCGAAATTTGGCTTCCCACCCAGCCAGGCGGCGCACACCTGCTATGTGCAGACCATGCTTTATGCGGATGCGGTCACACGCGCAGGATCGTTCAACCCCTGCGCCGTGCAAGAAGCGCTCGCGGGCTTCGAATTCGACGGTATGGGCAACGGCCCGACACTCTACCGTGCCGAAGACCACCAGTGCTTTAAGGACGTGGTCGTGGTGCGCGGCAAGGAAGAGCCCGATGACCAGTATGACCTCGTGGAGATCGTCGAAGTAACGCCGGTGGATCAGGTGACCTATGCACCAGACCACCCACAGTTCGCCGGCGGTAGCCTCGGCACCTGTAACCCGGGCGCATAACCGCAACCAAGATCAGCAGGGCGGGCCATATCTGTCCGCCCTGCACGCAACCTCGCCAACAGACCACAAACCAGCCTACCCCACCCTGCCCGAACGGCAGGGCGTGCAACGCTTGTGACAGATGGGACGGACCATGGACGCATTTCTTCTTCAAATTCTCAACGGCCTCGACAAGGGATCCGCCTATGCGTTGATCGCTCTGGGCCTCACGCTGATCTTCGGCACGCTGGGGGTGGTGAATTTTGCCCACGGTGCCCTGTTCATGATCGGCGCGTTCTGCGCCGTGACCTTTACCAAGCTGCTCACGCTCAGCCACAAGGTGGTCGACGAGACGCGCACGGATTTCCTGGGCAATCCCATGCAGGTCGATGTGCCGTATATTTATGACATCTTCGGCGAGCAAACCGGCGATGTGATGATCGACTGGGCGGTGCCGCTGTCGATCCTGTTTGCCATCCCCGTGATGATCGCGATCGGCTTCATCATGGAGCGTGGCCTGATCAAACATTTCTACAAACGCCCCCACGCCGACCAGATCCTTGTCACCTTTGGCCTTGCGATCGTGATGGCCGAAATCATCAAGTATTTTTACGGTGCAAACCCGATCCCTACCCCTGCACCGTCCGCATTTGCCGGATCGTTCGATTTCGGCGCAATGCTGGGCTTTGACCCCAATACGATCATCTATCCCTACTGGCGCCTGATCTATTTCGCTTTCGCAGCCGTGATCATCGGCGCAGTGTTTGCCTTTCTGCAATTCACCACGTTCGGGATGGTGGTGCGTGCGGGCATGGCCGACCGCGAGACCGTGGGCCTGCTGGGCATCAATATCGACAAACGATTTACCATCATGTTCGGGATCGCGGCGGCTGTCGCGGGTCTGGCGGGTGTGATGTACGCGCCCATCAACTCGCCCAATTACAACATGGGCATGGATTTTCTGGTACTCAGCTTCGTCGTCGTCGTCGTCGGCGGCATGGGCTCACTGCCCGGTGCGGTGCTGGCGGGGTTCCTTTTGGGCATCCTCGAGAGCTTTGCCTCGATGGCCTTCGTGCTCGACGCCGTTCCCGGCCTAAACCAGATCATCATCTACCTTGTTGCGATCATCATTTTGCTGACGCGTCCCCGTGGCCTGATGGGCCGCAAAGGCGTGATGGAGGATTAAAGACATGCTTGGACTTACAAAACGCGACGCAGGGCTTCTGGCCATTGTGGCCTGCCTGTGCCTTTTCGCCCCCTTCCTGCTGAACCCCTTCCCCGAAGGCTCGGCGATGGCGCAATTCAACGCGGGCTATCCCGATCTGATGCAGCGTCTGGTGATCTTTGGCATCTTCGCCATCGGGTTCAACATCCTGTTTGGCCTCACCGGCTATCTCAGCTTCGGACATGCCGCGTTCCTTGGCGTGGGATCCTATGCCGCGATCTGGATGATGAAACTGCTCACGATGAACATCGTGCCGGCCATCATCATCTCGGTGCTCGTGGCGGGTCTGTTCTCGCTGCTGGTGGGGTGGATCTCGCTGCGCCGCTCGGGGATATACTTCTCGATCCTGACGCTGGCCTTTGCCCAGATGTCCTATGCACTGGCCTATTCCGTTTTGACGCCACTGACCGGTGGTGAGACGGGCTTGCAGCCCAAATACACCGACCCACGCATCCTCGACGCCGCACCGGATTCGGGCCGCACGCCCACGGCCAACCTCTTTGGTCTCGACATGAAGGCCAGCACACAGCTCAATATCGGCGACTGGGTGTTTACCTTCAACGCAGGCTATTACATCGCCGCCGCGGTAATGCTCATCGCCTTCTACCTGTCGATCCGCATCTTCCGCTCGCCCTTTGGCATGATGCTGCGGGCGGTAAAATCCAACCAGCACCGGATGAACTATACCGGTCTGAACTCCAAACCCTACACACTGGCCGCCTTCGTGATCTCCGGCATGTACGCCGGTCTGGCGGGTGGCCTGTTGGTGGCGATGGACACGCAGGTCGGCGCGGAGCGGATGTTCTGGACCGCCTCTGGCGAGGTGGTTCTGATGACGATCCTCGGCGGTGCAGGTACCCTGATCGGGCCAGTTCTGGGTGCGGGCTTCATCAAGTATATGGAGAACATCGTCTCCAAGATCAACGAGACCATCCTCGAGCAGTGGTTCGCCTTTCTGCCCGACACGCTCACCGATCTGATGGTGACGCTGGTCTATCCTTTCGTGGGCAAAGGCTGGCACTTGACACTGGGCCTGCTGTTCATGGCCGTCGTGATCTTCCTGCCCGGTGGTCTGGTCGAGGGTGGTCAGCGGATCGGTAAACTGTTCCGCCGCAAAAAGACCGATCCGAAATCGCCGGACGGCAAAACCACACCTGCTGAATAAGGAGCACACGTTATGGGTATTCTCGAAGTCAAAAACGTGAACAAGCGCTTCGGCGGGTTGCAGGCACTGGGGAACGTAAACCTCAGCATTGCGGAAAACTCCGTTCACGCGATCATCGGCCCCAACGGGGCCGGTAAATCCACCCTCCTCAACGTGCTGGTGGGCAAGCTGATCCCAGATACCGGGTCGGTGATGTTCGACGGCCAGTCCGTGCTGGGGCGCAAACCCTATGAGATCAACCAGATGGGCATTTCCCGCGTGTTCCAGACGCCCGAGATCTTTGGCGATCTGACGGTAATGGAAAACATGCTGATCCCGTGTTTCGCCAAACGCGACGGCGCATTCAGCATGCATGCCATCGGCAGCATCGACTCTGAGGCGGATGTGATGGAAAGCGCCAAGAAGATGCTTCATGACATGAAGCTTTACGAGAAGCGCGATATGCACGCAGCCTCCATGTCGCGCGGCGACAAACGGCGTCTGGAAATCGCGATGTGCCTGAGCCAGGAGCCGCGCCTGCTGCTGCTGGACGAGCCGACGGCGGGCATGGCGCGTGCGGATACAAACAACACCATCGACCTGCTCAAGCAGATCAAGGAAGAGCGCAACATCACCATCGCTATCATCGAGCATGACATGCATGTGGTGTTCTCTCTGGCCGAGCGGATCACCGTGCTGGCCCAGGGCACCCCGCTGGTCGAGGATACGCCCGACAAGATCAAGGGTCATCCAAAAGTAAAAGAAGCCTATCTCGGCGAGACGCAGGAAGTTTGATCCCGCCCGTATTCGCGCCAAAAGGACATATGACATGATCACCGAAACATTCGACAAAAACGCCAACCACGCCACGACCGCCCCCGCCTATCTGTCGGTCTGGGATATCCACGCCTACTACGGCGAGAGCTATATCGTGCAGGGCGTGAGCTTTAACGTGCATGAGGGCGAGATCCTAGCTCTGCTGGGACGCAACGGGGCGGGCAAGACATCGACCCTGCGCACCATCGCCCAGATCGGCGATCCGGAGTTGCGCAAGGGCGAGGTCTGGCTTGATCACAAGCCCTTGCACACGATGAAAAGCTATGAGGCTGCCAACCACGGTCTGGCGCTCGTGCCAGAGGACCGCCGCATCATCGCGGGCCTGACGGTCGAGGAGAACCTCAAGCTGGCACAGATCGCCCCGCCCGTCGGCTGGTCGCTGGAGCGGGTTTATGAGTTGTTTCCCCGTCTGGGCGAGCGGAAAAAACAGGAAGGCACCACTCTGTCGGGCGGCGAGCAACAGATGCTGGCCATCGCCCGCGCGCTGTGCCGCGACATCAAAGTGCTGCTGCTGGACGAGCCTTACGAAGGACTGGCCCCCGTGATCGTGGACGAGATCGAGAAAACCCTGAGCATCATCAAACAGCAGGGCATCACGACGATACTTGTCGAGCAAAACGCCGTGCGCGCGCTGAAACTCGCCGACCGCGCCGTGATCCTCGATACCGGCAGTGTGGTCTTTGATGGCAGCGCGCAAGAAGTGCTCGACAATGAAGCTCTGCGTGCGGAATATCTCGCGATCTAATCCGCGTTGACAAATCGGAACCCGAATTGACCCGCCTTTCGCGGGTTTTTTCATACCTTCCGCACACCATACGCCATAAATCATTGAACTTACGCTGCGAAACTCGCGGCTTTCCATGCTGTGGTGCATGACATATAAGCGCTGCAAAAGGGCACGGGTCACGGGCCCCCCTTCGCAACGGTCGAGGACTTATATGACGAAAAACACTCATGATTCCGATGTCGCATTCATCCGCGCGTTGGCAGAGCTGCTGAATGAAAACGATCTGACGGAACTTCAGGTCAAACGCGACTACGCAGAGGATGACAGCCTGAATGTGCGCGTCTCCCGCAAGCCGCCCCAGCAGATTATGGCGCCTCATTCCGTGCAATCGGCCCCTGCTGCGATGGCGCCCGCGACGCCGATGACCCATAGCGCCCCCGCCCCCAGTGCAGATCCCGCAGCCGATCCCGGTGCGGTCTCCTCGCCCATGGTCGGCACCGTATATACCGCGCCCGAACCCGGCGCGCCCGCGTTCATATCTGTGGGTGCTCAGGTGGCCGAGGGTGACACGCTGCTGATCGTCGAAGCAATGAAAACCATGAACCACATTCCCGCCCCGCGCGCGGGCACGATCAAGCGGATCCTGGTCGAAGACGGGGCCGCCGTCGAGTTTGGCGCACCGCTTGTCATCCTCGAATAAGGGGCGCCCCATGTTCAACAAAATCCTTGTGGCCAACCGCGGCGAGATCGCGCTGCGCGTGATCCGTGCGGCGCGTGAAATGGGCATTGCCTCGGTCGCCGTCCATTCGACCGCCGACAGTGACGCGATGCACGTGCGCATGGCCGACGAGAGCGTCTGCATCGGGCCGCCCTCGTCACAGCAATCCTATCTCAGCATCCCGGCCATCATCGCCGCCTGCGAGATTACAGGCGCCGAGGCCATACATCCCGGCTATGGCTTTCTGTCTGAAAACGCGGGCTTTGTTCAGATCATCGAAGATCACGGCCTGACATTTATCGGCCCCACCGCCGAGCATATCCGCGTGATGGGCGACAAGATCACCGCAAAGGACACAATGAAAGCGCTCGGCGTGCCCTGCGTGCCCGGCTCTGACGGGGGTGTGCCGACGCTGGAGGATGCGCAACGCATCGGCGCCGAAGTCGGCTATCCCGTGATCATCAAGGCGACTGCGGGCGGCGGCGGCAAGGGTATGAAAGTAGCCCACTCCGCCAAGGATATGGAGCGGGCCTATCAGACCGCCCGGGCCGAAGGAAAATCCAATTTCGGCAACGACGAAGTCTATATTGAGAAATATCTCACCACGCCGCGCCACATCGAAATTCAGGTGTTCGGCGATGGCAAGGGCCGCGCCGTGCATCTGGGCGAGCGGGACTGCTCGCTGCAACGCCGCCACCAGAAGGTATTCGAGGAGGCCCCCGGCCCGTCGATCACAGAAGCCGAGCGCGCGCGCATCGGCAAAGTCTGTGCGGACGCCTGTGCAAACATCAACTATATCGGTGCCGGCACCATCGAGTTTTTGTATGAGAAGGGCGAGTTTTACTTCATCGAGATGAACACCCGCCTTCAGGTCGAGCATCCGGTGACCGAGGCCATTTTCGGCGTCGATCTGGTGCGCGAGCAAATCCGGGTGGCATCAGGCATGCCGATGTCGTTCGAGCAGGACGATCTGGTCATCAACGGCCACGCCATCGAAGTGCGGATCAACGCCGAGAAACTGCCCAACTTCTCGCCCTGCCCCGGCAAGATTACGCAATACCACGCGCCGGGCGGTCTGGGTGTGCGGATGGATTCAGCGCTTTATGACGGTTACAAAATTCCGCCCTATTACGACAGTCTGATCGGCAAACTGATCGTGCATGGCCGCGACCGTCCCGAGGCGCTGGCCCGGCTGAACCGCGCATTGGGCGAGCTGATCGTGGACGGTGTCGATACGACGATCCCCCTGTTCCACGCGCTGCTGCAAGAGGGCGATATCCATTCCGGTGCGTATAATATCCACTGGCTGGAGCATTGGCTGGAAACAAATCTCGGGGATGCCTGAACCCCATGCCGACGCTCACCCCCGAGCTTTTGCTCCACGGCTATAGCGTCGGCATATTCCCGATGAGTGAATCGCGTGACGATCCGGAGATTTTCTGGGTCGATCCGCGCAAGCGCGGGATCATGCCGCTGGACGGTTTCCACATCTCGCGCTCGCTGCGGCGGGCGATTCGGCGCAGCGAATGGACCGTCACCACCGACCGCGATTTTGCGGGCGTCTTAAACGGTTGCGCCGACCGCGACGATACGTGGATCAATACCGAAATCCATGCGCTTTATACCGCGCTGCACGCGCGCGGGCAGGCTCATTCGCTGGAAGTATGGGAAGACGATGCACTGGTGGGCGGTGTCTACGGTGTCGTACTCGGAGCCGCATTTTTCGGCGAAAGCATGTTCTCCCGGCGCACCAACGCGTCGAAAATCGCACTCGCCTGTCTGGTGGATCTTCTGCGGCAGGGCGGCTTTACCCTGTTCGACACTCAGTTCATCACCTCGCATCTGGCGTCTCTGGGCGGGATCGAGATAACGCGAGCAGAGTATCACGCCCAGCTGGCCCACGCCAAACAGCGGCGCGCGTCATTCTCAGACGCGCCCGTCGCGTCCCCTCAGGATGTGATACAGCGCATGACCCAGATGTCATAACGCTGATGCTCTACCGGGTTAAGGGCGGGCGCGGATGCGATCATCCAGCCGCTGAAAACAGTGCCTGCGCGGCCAATCTCGGACACTTCCAATGATGCAAAGGCATCGCCGGACGGATTACCCTCCGGATAGCGGCATTCGTTCAAAACGACCCTCAGCCGCCCGATCGTAGCGATCTCGCCATTTTGAACCGACAATTCGGCCGTGGTTCCAGATGTTTTATCGAGCGCGCGCAAAACAGCACCTTGGCCGTTGCTGGTGACCTCTGCCGATGCAGCCCCCGCGCAGAGCGCGATCATCAGGCTCAGTTTGCGTATCACTCGGGCGTCCATGCCTCGTAATCACCGCGGTCCGCAGGCTTTTCGCGGCGGATCGATCCGCTGGGCGCGTAGGCCAGCATGGTGCCGGTCAGGTTTTCTTGATGCGGTTTTTCCCATGTTTTGTGATTCAACGGCTTGTCGGTCGGCGGCGCATCGTAGGTGCGGTGCATCCAGCCATGCCAGTCTGGGTTGATCCGGGTCGCCTCGATCTCGCCGTTGAAAATGACCCAGCGTTTGGTGTCATCCTTGTTGCGGTAATAGATGTTGCCCTGTGCGTCCTCGCCCACTCGCTCGCCATTGCGCCAGGTGAAGAATTGCGTGTTGAGAGTTTGGCCGTTCCACCAGGTGAAAGCCTTGAGCACGTTGCTGATCAGTCCCATCATTGCGTCCCTTATTCAGTTGCTCTTGATATGGCGTATCGGGGGCAAAAGGTCTAGAGCCTGCTGCTCCCCAAGCTGCGTGCCGCTCAGGCCGTTTCCGGCGCCAGTGCCGTCACTTCGATCTCAATGCGGAATTTCGGGTCGATCAGACCACATTCAATCATCGTCGCAGCGGGCGGATTGGCGCCGAAAGCCTCGGCTAGGATGGGCCAGCATGGCTCAAATTCGGTGCGGTCGGGCAGCATGTAGGTGACCCGCACCACATCAGCCATGCTCGCCCCCGCCTGCTCCAACGCGCCTTGGATGATGCGCAATGCATCGCGGCACTGGGCGGTCACATCGTCGCCCTGCCCGCAGGTGCCCGCGACATGAACAAAGCCACCCGCCACGACCGCGCGGCAATACCCCAGCTTGGCCTCGAACTCACCACCGGAAAAAATACGTTTCATGTCAGATCCTTTAACTGAAAAAGGCAGGCCGCAATGGCCTGCCCTTTGCTATGTGTATTTCCGTGGAATTACCCTGCGGTTGCGGGCTCTTTCTCGGCGTCGGCGTGGATCATCAGTGGCTTCGCGTCCGATGTAACTGCTTCCTCGTTCACCACAACCTCGGTCACGCTGTCCAGTCCGGGCAGCTCGAACATAGTGTCGAGCAAGATATCCTCAAGGATCGAACGCAAACCCCGTGCACCGGTTTTGCGCAGGATCGCCCGCTTGGCGATGGCCGTCAGTGCGTCGTCGGTGAACGTAAGCTGCGTGTCCTCAAGCTCAAACAGGCGCTGGTATTGCTTGACCAGTGCATTCTTCGGCTTTGTCAGGATCGTGACAAGCGCGTCCTCGTCCAGATCCTCCAGCGTCGCCAGAACCGGCAAGCGGCCAACGAATTCGGGGATCAGACCAAATTTCAGCAAATCCTCCGGCTCCAGATCGGTGAAAATCTCGCCGATGCCGCGCGCGTCTTTGTCGCGCACATCCGCGCCAAATCCCATGGCCGAACCTTTGCCACGTGCCGCGATGATCTTGTCGAGGCCCGCGAAGGCACCGCCGCAGATGAACAGAATATTCGTTGTATCGACCTGTAGGAACTCCTGCTGGGGATGCTTGCGCCCGCCCTGCGGCGGCACAGAGGCAACAGTCCCCTCCATCAGCTTCAGCAGCGCCTGCTGCACACCTTCACCCGATACGTCGCGGGTGATTGAAGGGTTTTCAGATTTACGCGTAATTTTATCTACTTCGTCGATATAGACGATCCCGCGCTGCGCCCGCTCCACGTTATACTCGGAGGCTTGCAGCAGTTTGAGGATGATGTTCTCCACATCCTCGCCCACGTACCCCGCCTCGGTCAGCGTGGTCGCGTCGGCCATCGTAAACGGCACATCCAGTATCCGCGCCAGCGTCTGCGCCAGCAGGGTTTTACCACAGCCGGTCGGACCCATCAGCAGGATGTTGGATTTCGCCAACTCGATATCGCCGCCCTTTTGCGCGTGATTGAGACGTTTGTAGTGGTTGTGCACCGCCACGGACAGCACCCGCTTGGCCATCGCCTGTCCGATGACATAATCGTCGAGAACATCGCAAATGTCTTTCGGCGTGGGAACGCCGTCCGTTGACTTCAGGCCGGATGCCTTTGTTTCTTCACGGATAATATCCATGCACAGCTCGACACATTCATCACAAATGAACACTGTCGGGCCTGCGATCAGCTTGCGCACCTCATGCTGGCTCTTGCCACAAAAGCTGCAGTAGAGGGTGTTTTTGCTATCGCCGGTGGTTGAATTGGCCATGGGAGCCCTTTCAGATCTGATTATGGGGTGCGCCATCTGAGCACGACGGCACGGAACGAATTGGCTTCAAGTCTAGGTTACGCTCTGCGGTCCTGCAATCGGATAAACCGCAGAGTGTACTGTTGTGGCTTACTTGCCCTTCTTGGGCTTCTTGACGTCGGGATCTTCTGATTTGCCGCGATTCTCGACAACCTCGTCGATATGACCCCACTCTTTGGCTTCGTCGGCCGTCATCCACTTGTCCCGGTCCAACGCTTTTTGCACGGTCTCATAATCCTGACCGGTGTGCTTGACGTACAGCTGGTACATCCGCTCGCGCGTCTGCTCGATGTGGCGGGCCGAGATTAGAATGTCGGCGGCAACACCCTGCGATCCGCCGGAGGGCTGGTGAATCATCACTTCGGAGTTGGGCAGCGAGAAGCGCATGCCTTTTTCGCCGCCCACAGCGATCACCGAGCCCATGGACGCCGCCATGCCGCAGATCAGTGTCGATACTTTCGGGCGAATATACTGCATGGTGTCATAGATCGACAGACCGGCGGACACTTCGCCACCGGGCGAGTTGATGTACATGCTGATCTCTTTTGACGGATTCTCGGACTCGAGGTGCAGCAGCTGGGCCACAACAAGATGGCTCATGCCGCTGTGGATCGGCCCGTTGATGAACACGATCCGCTCTTTCAGCAGGCGCGAAAAGATATCATAGGCGCGCTCGCCCCGCGCTGTCTGCTCCACAACCATGGGAACGAGGTTCATGTATGTCTCTACGGGATCTTGCATATGCTCTGCCTTCAGATGGAATTGAGCGGGACCATACCCGCCACTCGTTACCACAAGATTAGTCTCCGTGCGGGGGAGCTTCAAGGGGGGCTGACTGCAGATCACCTGACCACTTGCCGCACCGGTGCCGGGCCCTAATTGCGGGATATGAAAAACAGTTCAGACCTTTTCCCGCCAAACGTCGCCGACGCTCACGCCCGGCTCGTAGATTTTGTCCCGCACGCCGGGGGCGAGTACGCCCAAAAGCGTAACTTTGATCTGGGTGCAGGGCAACATTCCCACGTCTCGACCCTGTCGCCCTATCTTCGGATGAAGGTGCTGGACGAGGGGGATGTATCCCGCGCGGTGCTCGCGCAGGTGGGCGCACTGGCCGCGGATAAGTTCATCGCAGAGGTCTGGTGGCGCACCTACTGGAAGGGCTGGATGGAACAGCGCCCGACCGTCTGGGCGTCCTACCGCGATGATCTGACGCGGGCGCAAAATGAGGTGCAGACGCAAAGCGGCCTGCGTGCGCGGTGGGAAGAGGCCTGTCTGGGGCAGACCGGCATCAAACCCTTTGACCACTGGGCGCAGGAACTGGCCCAGACCGGATATCTGCACAACCACGCCCGCATGTGGTTCGCCTCGATCTGGATATTTACACTGAAACTTCCGTGGCAGCTGGGCGCTGATTTTTTTCTGCGCCACCTGCTGGACGGTGATGCGGCGGTCAATACACTCAGCTGGCGCTGGGTCGCGGGCATCCAGACGCAGGGCAAGACCTATCTTGCCGATGCCGCCAATATCGCGAAATTCACCGATGGCCGCTTTGTCGGCGTTCAGGGGCTCGCCCGCGAGGCGACGCCGGTCAGTGCGCCACACGCACCCGCGCGGCAGGAGATCCCCGATGTCGCGCCCTACAGCGGGGCACCGGCGGACCGGGTCGGCCTGCTGTTGCACTCGGACGATCTGGGTGCGCCGTTTCTGGATAGCCTCCAGATCGATCCCGCCTCCATCGCATATCTCGATTGCAGCGCTGATCAAAGCCCGTGGCAAACCGCCCCCATGGTCGCGGGTTTCCGCACTGCTCTGGCGCGCGACATCTGGCCCGACGCCCAAATGCTGGGGCCCGAGCGTTCCACCGCCGATTGGGCCACCGCCGAAAATCTGGACCAGATCATAACGCCCCACGCCCCGGTCGGCTCCGTGCGCTCAGCGCTCCGCACGGCAAGAAAATTGAGCGACACCCCGATAAGCGAGGTCAGGCGCGAGATCGACAGCACCGCATGGCCCCTTGCGACCGCAGGGTTTTTCAAGTTCCGCAAACATATCCCCGATCTGCTGGACCAGTTCGCACAGTAGGACATTTTAACAAAACCTTAGTGGTTGTGTCATAAAACCGTGACGAAACGGGTCGAACCTGCTTGAATCTCAACCATGAGCCGGAGCCCGCCATGACCCGCAAAGATATCATCAGCAACCCGACAATCGGCAACAAGGCCGAAGCCTTCGAGGCGTTCGACGACATCCCGACCAATCCAAACCTGCGCCGCACCATTGGCGAGGTCGTGGCCACGCGCTATTCCCGACGCGACCTGTTTCGCGGTGCGCTGGCTGTGACCACGACCACCGCCCTGTTTGGCACATCCGCCATGATCGCGCCGCGTCAGGCGGCAGCGGCAGGCACGGCGCGCTATAATTTCACCGAGTTGGAGTGGGGCAACGACACGATGCATCATGTCGCCGAAGGCTACGACGCGGAAATCCTGCTGCGGTGGGGTGATCCGATCACGGCAGATGCACCCGAGTTTGACGTAATGAACCAGACAGCGGCGGCGCAGCTGGAGCAGTTCGGCTATAACAACGATTACGTGGGCTTCACCGCGCTCAACGATGCGGGCACGCGCGGATTGCTGTGCGTAAATCACGAATACACCAACGAAGAGGTGATGTTCCCTGGTCTGGGACGTCAAGACAAAGCCGCATTCGCAGGCATGACCCCGGAATTGATCGACATCGAGATGGCAGCCCATGGCGGTACGGTAGTGGAGATCGAGAAGGAAACCACGGGCCATTGGCGGGTGGACCGAGCCAGTGCCTACAACCGCCGCATCACGCCGCTGGATACGAAAATGACGCTGAGCGGCCCCGCCGCAGGTCATGCGCGGATGCAGACCAACGCCGACCCTGCGGGCATGACCGTGATCGGCACGCTCAACAATTGCGCGGGCGGCATGACGCCATGGGGCACGTATCTCATGGCCGAAGAGAACTTCCACGGCTATTTTTGGACCGACAAACTGGACGCTGAAGGCAAGCCGGACCTTTCTGCCCTGCCCGCAGCCGATGCCGCGCGCCACGACCGCTACGGCGTTCCGGGAATGTGGTACAATTGGGGCACACACCACGACCGCTTTAACATAGACGCCGAGCCGAACGAGCCGAACCGCTTTGGCTGGATCGTCGAAGTGGACCCGCGCGACCCCGACGCATTGCCCGTCAAACACACCGCCTTGGGCCGCTTCCGCCACGAGGGATGCGAGACAACGCTGGCCGCCGACGGGCGTCTGGTGATCTACTCGGGCGACGATAACCGCTTTGATTACATGTACAAATATGTCTCAGGCGGGGTGGTCACCGAGGATAAGGCGGCCAATTCGGCGCTACTATCAAATGGCACGCTTTATGCTGCGCGCTTTGACGAGGACGGGACGATTACGTGGCTGCCGCTGGTGCATGGAGAGGGGCCGCTGACTGCCGAGAACGGTTTTAACGATCAGGGCGATGTGGTGATCGACACCCGCCTTGCCGCCGACCTTGTGGGGGCCACGCCCATGGACCGACCCGAGGATGCGCAGCCGCGCGGCGATGGCACCGTGTATCTGATGCTCACGAACAATTCGCGGCGCAAGCCTGACCAGATCAGCGCCGCAAACCCCCGCCCCGAAAACGTCTTTGGCCATATCATCGAGATCAAGGAGGCCGCAGGCGATCATGGCGCGCAGACCGGAACATGGTCTATCCTCGTGCGATGTGGCGATCCGTCTGTCGCCGCAGTGGGTGCGCTGTGGAACCCGGAAACTTCGGCGAACGGCTGGTTCGGATCGCCGGACAATGCCGCCATCGACGCCGACGGACGGCTTTGGGTTTCAACCGATCAGGGCGGCAACTGGGGCGCCACGGGCAAATCTGACGGGCTTTACGCGCTCGAGACGGAAGGTGCGGCGCGCGGCACCTCCAAACTGTTCTTCCGCTGCCCCGTCGGTGGAGAGATGTGCGGCCCCTACTTCACAGACGATCAGGAGACCCTGTTTCTGGCGGTACAGCACCCTGGCACCGACGGGACTAGCGATCTGGCAGGTTTTGAGCGTGACAGCACCTTCGAGGATCCCGCCACCCGCTGGCCCGATTTCGATCCCGCCATGCCACCGCGCCCCGCCGTGGTCGTGGTAACAAAGCAAGGCGGTGGCAAGATCGCCGTGTAAGATACTGAAATTTTCTTGAAAAGGGGGCTCCGCAGCTATACTGCGGGGCGCTCACCCACAACATGAACTTTTTATCTTAACCATTTATAATTAGGTAACTTTTCCACGTACTCGATACTTATCCTGATCCCACAGTTGGTTCGTCATGACATCCGCAATGATCGCCACTGCGGCGCTCACATCGCCACTGTCGATATACATCGGCGTAAAGCCGAAGCGCATGATATCAGGCGCGCGGAAATCGCCGATCACCCCACGGTCGATCACCGCCTGCATCGCCGCGTATCCTTCTGAAAAACTGAAAGAAACCTGTGATCCCCGCACCTCAGGATCGCGCGGGCTGGCAAGGGTCAGCTGCGGCACGTGCCCCTCGATCTCCTCGATGAATTGCTCCTGCAACGCCACCGATTCCGCGCGCAGCTGCGCCATATCCACATCCGCCCACAACTCCATCGCGACTTCCAGCGCGGTGAGCTGAATCACAGGCGGCGTGCCCACGCGCATCCGCTCGATCCCCGCGCCCGCCTTGTAGGTTAGATCAAAGGCAAACGGCTGACGGTGGCCCAGCCACCCGCTGAGCGCGGGCTCTATCTGCTCGACAAGATCCTCGCGGACATAGATGAACGCAGGCGCACCCGGCCCGCCATTGAGGTATTTGTAGGTGCAGCCGATGGCAAATTCGCACTTCGACCCCGCCAGATCAACTTCGACGGCACCGGCGGAGTGGGCCAGATCCCACAGCATCACAGCACCCTTGGCCTGCACCGCAGATGTCACCGATTTCATATCGTGCATCCGTCCGGTGCGGTAATCGACCTGCGTGAGCATGACCACTGCAATGCTCTCGTCAATCGCTGCCAGCACTTCTTCCGGTGCTACCGTGCGCAGCTCGTAGCCCTGCTCCAGCAGCCCCACTAGCCCTTCGGCCATATAAAGGTCGGACGGAAAATTTCCGGTATCGCTGAGGATCACGCGGCGCTCCGGCACCATCTTGATCGCCGCCGCGAGCGCCTGAAACACCTTGAGCGATAGGGTATCACCCATCACGACGGTACCCTGCGGCGCGCCGATGATCCGCGCCACCTGCCCGCCAACCCGGGTCGGCTGATCCATCCAGCCCGCCCCGTTCCAGCCCCGGATCAGCATCTCGCCCCATTCCTCGGCGATCATGCTTTGCACCCGCGCGGCGACAGCCCGTGGCAGCGGCCCCAGCGAATTGCCATCAAGGTAGATCACCCCTTCGGGTAGGATAAATGCGTCTTTTCTCAGGATATCGGACACTTACAGGGCTCCTCTGACATGCCATAATTCGGGGAACAGTTCCACTTCGAGCATCTTGCGCAGATAGGCGACCCCGGCGGTCCCGCCCGTGCCACGCTTGAACCCGATGATACGCTCCACGGTGGTGACGTGGTTGAACCGCCAGCGGCGGAAATAATCCTCAAGATCGACCAGTTTCTCGGCCAGCTCGTAGAGATCCCACTGCGCGCGCGGATCCTCATAGACACGCTGCCACAGATCTTGAACCGGGGCTTTCGGCTGCCAGTCGGTTGTGCCGGGCGCCCCTGCCAGATCAGGCTGGCCAAAGCGCGCGCACAGTAAGGAAACGGACACCTGATAAAGGCTGGGCTGCGCCAATTCACGCTCCAGCCGCGCAAAAGCCTCCGCGCGGTGCTTGTGCAACTTCATCAGCGCCTCGTTGCGGTTGCCGAGCATGAATTCGACCAGACGGTACTGGTGTGACTGAAATCCCGAAGAATTGCCCAGACTGGGGCGGAAAGCCGTGTATTCGCTGGGCGTCATGGTGCGCAGAACGTCCCATGCATTGTTGAGCTGCTCGAAAATCCGCGACACACGGGACAGCATCTTGAACGCGGCAGGCAGCTCGCCGCTCACCATCGCCGTCCGCGCGGCCTCCAGTTCGTGCAGAGCAAGCCGCATCCATAGCTCGGAGGTCTGATGCTGGATGATGAACAACATCTCGTCATGCGCATCCGACAGTCGATGCTGGGCTTCGAGGATGGCATCAAGGCCGAGATAGTCGCCGTAGGACATATCGGCGGAGAAATCCATCTTGGCGCCTTTTGCGGCCTGCTCGAATTCGCTCATGTGAGTCGTCCTTTACCCGATGTAATGCGTCGCACGGCGGCAGCCCAAGTCAAGGCATCAGGACCCGAACACCCGGAATGGCGGCGATGGTGGCGACATCCTCGTCGTAGATTTCGGTGATTTCCTCGACGACCTCATCGGTCCAGCCCGGCATGTCCAACTCCTCCTCGACCTCCCCCTCAAGCGCGTATTTGTCCAGAAAGGCAGCGATTGCGCGGCGCTTCTGGTGCTCGGTCATCACTGGATGGTCCTTGAGATAGGCGCGAAAACGCTTCATGCCCTCGGCGCTCATGATTGAGCTGAGGAGGTCAAAACCGCCGATGATTTTCTGGTCATCGGGCAGTCCGGCCATCTGCCGGATGATGTGCGCCCAGATCAGCGGAGTATCTTCGTTGCACCAGACGGTGATCGGCACATCGGGAACCGCATCGCGCAGCAAACGCACCGTAGCAGACCAAAGGATATCCTGCGGATCCTGCCCTCCCCAAAACGCCTCCGGGTCCTTATTATCGGCTTTGCGAAACAGGATCGGCAGCAAGGTGGCGGGGTTTCTGATCCCCATAAATATTTCGACTTCGTCGCCCACAAAAATTTGCGCCATGCGCATCATTCGTACCGGTGCCGCGGGATAGAACATCCCCTGCTCGACCGCATTTTTCGGCGTCCTGAAAAAATTCGCGTCAGACAGAATAACCCGTTGCGCCTCCCCTTCGTCGAGAATCGCATCCATTAACACATCGCGCGCCATATCCGAGGGCGGCGCGCTGACCATCGCATTGAGCGTTTCACGCAAGATTCCGCGGTATTTGCTGTGGCCCGGCACCATGGTCCCTTTGGCGGCAAACTCCTCTGCGTTGCGCAAAAGGCACTTCATCATGCGGTCTTCTTCTGTGAAGTGCACGCCGACGTGTAGAACCAGTTTCATCACATTCCGCCCGTTTGTTTTCTTTTGTCACTACCAAAATCTATCCGCGCTGTAAAACGTGCAAAATGCGCAAAAATGCCTCTTGCGCGATCAGGGCAATCACATTAAACGGCCCCTCAATGCCCCTATAGCTCAGCTGGTAGAGCAATTGATTTGTAATCAATAGGTCCGCGGTTCGAGTCCGTGTGGGGGCACCATTTAAATAGCATAAGCCATTGTATTATATTGATAAAATCCCGCTTAGGCTTTTCCTTATCCCCCTAAATATCCCCCTTGGGCACTGCGTAGATGCGTGACTGGTGAGGTTCTTGACTGGCTGGGGAATAAGCGCGAACGTTTACCTGTTTGATATCCAATTATTGACGAATCGATACATTTCGAAGGATCTAGCATGTTCAAAAATATATTTTCCGCTTTAGTCGCCCTCTCTATGACTGCATGTGGCACCACAACAACGTCCACTCCGGTCGAAAACGGCTATCAGCCGGGCGAGACACTCACGACCATGTTCAATAATAGACCTGTCCGTGTAGGTAAGCTCCCCTCTGGTCGAACCTATTACATCTTCAAAGATGGAACGACACGCGTTCTTGTGAACGGTGAGGCATTTCCGTGGGTGAGTAGATGTAAAGCTGACGCAATCAGCGACGCAACAGAATGCCAGTACACAAATATTGAAGCAAAGTTCTTCGCAACGCGAACTCCGTCTGGAGAAATGAAAGGGTTCTGCATTCTTGGGCATGATTTTCCGGGACGTCGAGGTGCAGTAAGAGTTGATAAAAATCGTGCATTCACAACTGACAATGATGGATGCTTATCAACAAACCAGACACGGGCACTACAGTCACAGTTGATAAATGGACAACTCCTCTCTGTTCGCTATGTAGAGTGGCCTTACGATTATAACAAAGACACGACTTACCGCCTCAGTGGAAGTTTTGGCGAGATTTATAACCTAACGAAGTGGCGGAACTCACAGACGAAACCGCTATTTTAACCGCTTCGTAGAAACGCGCTAAGGTCATCAGCGACGGGGCACCTTTGCAGCCTTTTTTTCAAGGCGAGCAATGCGCTTGTCCCAATCGTCCATCCATCCTTCCAGCTTGGCTTCCTCACAGATAGTTACCGCTTCCGTGAAGTTACCCCGTTTCTCTTCGATTATTGCTAGCTGCTTAAAACAATAGTGCCCGGGAAGACCAGTTCCCCAAGTTATTTGGCCCGTAGCGCGTAGTGCAATAGCCGCTTCATGTTGCATAGATATAGAGCGTTTACATGATGCAATTGCCGCATCTAGTGCGAATTCATCTGTGTCGCGCCAGCGATAGTACACCTTGCACATAGCAGAAAGAGCGAAATGGCGTTGGATAGCAGCCGCTTCATCGGGCCATATCTCATCCGCCTTTTTGATAAACTTGTAAGCTGTAAATCTTGTATCTTCACCTTTCAGCCAATCCGCAACGTTCGTCAGAAAGCTTATCCGTGACTGAGTGGTCCAACTAAGTGTTCCTTCAATCTCGCCTTGGTCTGGTCCATAGGACTGCTGGACTGCGTCTCGGTCGCATTGCGTTAACTCGTTTAGCCACCAGTCATCCAAGCCTAGCACTCGGATTTTCCCCTCGATTTTCTTTTCGACCATGTCCAACCTTCTAAAGTACAAATGTTCTCGAAAGAGTATCCTTGGCCTGTAAACTGATCGAGTCTTTTGACATGTGAAGATATCCTTTAGCTTTTACCTTTTTTCTAAGGCGTCAGGCCCTAACCTTTACAAGCGCAGCGATAGCGGCACGTAGCTCTACGACTTCATTAGTGCGTATACCATGGCGATAATTTGGATGCGCTTTGCCGAATCCAGCGCCGCCGCCCGCGCCGTGCATCCTGCATACTGCCCAGCCCCTAACCGCCGGGCTTTTGCATGGCTTGCCTGTGCGTTTTGATTTCGCTGTGCATCTTGGCGCGTCATGAGCGCTTTGCATGGGGTTAACGTCACTTTTCATCATGCGCCCCCCCCTTTGACACGTTCCCGACGATAGCCTGCCCGCCGCTTTCCACCGTCACGCGCTCAACGCGCACGGTCTGCCCTTTGCTGCGATACCGCTTTAACGTATCCATTTGCGCCGCATAGCTGCGTGCCAGCTTGTTCAGGGCGCGTTCTGCTGCATCCTGTTGCGGGATATTCTCAACATGGTTCAACCGGCGTGCCAGCATCATGGTGGCTTGGTGTACCGCCGCCATCTGCGTGAACAGCAACGCTTCGGCTGCGTCCTTGGGGGCCATCGCATCCAGAAAGCCAATTGCAAAGTTTGAAGCCACTTCGTCCATTCGCTTTGATTGCGAGCCTATGCTGGCAATGTGCCCGATAAGCCCAACGGCAACTGCCTTCCCCGTTGCCGGGTTAGAGATACGGCTAAAGTCACCGTCTATCTCGATTTGCAATACGCCATTTTTATCTTCGTGTAGCTTCAAAGAAGGGCGCTTGCGGTCAGCAATCTCAGGGCTGTATTCGTCTTGTTTTTTTATGTCAGTCGCCATTGTTCGTTCCTTTCGGGGTTTCCCATTGTCTCGTTATTCCATTCCAGTGTCGCCCGTTTGGCCCGTGCGTTTCCCATTCCGACAGCTGCCGCCATTCATCCAGAGAAACAATGCGGCCCGTCCATGTGCGTGGGGAATCGCCAAGATTGCAGGCGGTGCCATAGGGAAAGTCGCCTGTGTCCGGCTTCGGTCGAGCGCTGGGCGCAGGTTTGGGTTTTCCTTTAGGCGGCGCAGTGTCTCGGGGGGCAGGGTCAGCCCCACCCCCTTCGGACAAAACCGACACAACTGACAAAACCGGCTTGCGTTCTATCGGTTCGGCCCGCTTCGCTGCGTCAAGCCATTTTGACATTTTCGCCTCCATGCAGTGCAGGGTTCACCGTGAACAGTCGTTGCGGCCTTCCGCCTTGTGGGTTCACGGTCGGTTCAACCAGGCGGATGCAATCGCCATCTTCCAAAAGCGCCAGCGCTGGGTCTAGTTCGGCCTTGGTGCCAAGCCCCGAGCGGTCGAGCCTAAGAACGTCGCGCGAATTGAAGCGCTGCCAGCCCTGTTCCCGAATGATTCCCGCCAGCCGCCGCGCCGCCCGTTCGGCTTTGGGCGTTGCCGCGTCGGCATAGGCCCGGCGTGCCATCGGCAAGAAATATGCCTCCACCAGATGCGCGGCCCGCCCAAAGTGTTGCACCGATATTGAAGCCGGTTCTTCCGCCCCTTCGGCTGCCCAGTCGAGAAAGCCCAGCACCAGCGCAAGCCTTGCAGACAAGCCCGGAAGCTTACCAAGGAAAGACAACATCAGCCCTTCGGCTTCGCCCTCCCAGCCCCGCACCGCCAGCCGGAAGTCATCCATCAGCCCGCGCGCGTCATCCGTGAAGGGGATAAACCTCGGGCGGGTTTCGTCCTGTTCATCGGTTTCAAGGTCGAGCGTCAGAAGCCGCGCCAAAGCCCGTTCAATCATTGCTTCATCTGCCCAAGCTTGCGGGCGTTTGAGGGGTGCAGGGTTTGGCCAGATCGGCAGGAAGCGTGCCAGAAGCCCGTCATCATCACTTTTGAACAGAAGTGTTTTGAGCCGGTCAGGCTGGATGCCGCCCAGAACGCCGATTGAAAGCCTGTCGATTGTGAGCGGTTCGCGCCCCATGCGCTCCACAGTAAAGCCCCGGCCCCCGAAAGCTTCCAGCCAGAACGGGCGGTCAGTGCCGCCGCCTGCATAGCGTTGCATTCCGTCCAGCCATCCGGCCAGTTCATCACGCATTTGCAGCGTGCCGCGCGGTTGCCGGGCAAGTATCGCGCCAAGCCGTTCGATTGTGCCATCGTTCACCACCAGCCGGGGGATGTGCGGGGGCGGCCCGATATCGCAGCCCTTCGGCCTGTCCGGGGCGGTCTCACCGCCTTTGATTGCCGCCTTCGCCGCTTCTTTCCATGCGGATTCCGTCAGCTTTGCAATCTCCGCCTTTTCGGTCCAAGCGTTGAGTTCGGCTTTTGCCGCGTCGCGCAGCGGGCGTTCGGCTTTGCGCAACGGTTGAATGGCCGCGTCAATCGCGGGGCTTTTGCCTGCGCTGGGCAGTCCGATGCACGCAGCCCAAATGATAGGCGGTTCCGCCCAGCCCTGCCAGATCAAGGCCCAGCGCGTGTTCCCGATTGTCGCTCCAGCCGCCGCCAGCATAGCCGCGAAAACATAATCAGCGGGCGCGCCCTTGGATTCGGCTGCATCCTCCACCCATTGCGCCAATTGCGGTCCAAGCACGTCGCGCAGGGGCAGTTCCGGGGCGGGGGGAAGTTCCGTGCGCAACAGTCGCGCGTCAGGTTCCAGCCATGCAGGCTTGAACGCAGTTTCTTTCAAATGGGGTTGCGCGTTCATGCCGCCACCGCCTTTCCTGTCAAAATGTCGTTAAAGTCGGCCCCGGTTCCGGGGTCGCAGATGCCAACTTGCCAGCCCAGCGCGTGTGCCCGTTCGGCCAAGACTTTCGCAGCGTCCCGGCCCGGCGTGTCGCCATCGCAGGCAATGGTCAGCCGCCCCGGTTGAGATGGAAGGCGAAGCCCGCGAAGGCCAGAGGTCGAAAGCCCGGCCCAGAGCGTTGCAGGGCCATCCAGAAGGCCACAGGAAAGCGACAACGTGCTTTCTATGCCCTCACCCACCGCCAACCATGAAGGCCCGTCAGTGAGTCGCACAGCGCCGCCAGCGGTTGCTCCCAGCATCGCCTTGGGCGGGTCTATTTCGGCCTTGCCCGAGCCATCGGGGCGCAAGTAAGTGCGATGCACCGCCGGAAGCCCCGCGCCTTGCACCGCCGCCACAAGCGCCGGATAGCGTTTTGCGGTCGGCCCGTGCCATGTCGCTGGGTGAAAGCGCAACGCCGGGGGCAGGTCGCAAGTGATACCCCGCCCGCGCAGATAGGTTTCCGCGAGCGTGTCCGTGATAGGCTGGGCTTCCGTCCAAAGGCGCTTGGCTTGCGCCGCCCGCTTTGCAGCTTCGGCCCGCCCTTCGGCTTCGCGCTGGGCAAGGATTGCCAGATCCGGGGGGCGATAGTCACCAGAGCGCAGCCCCGCCGCCGTCAGAATGTCGAGAAAGCCGCAGGCGGATTTCTTGCAATCCAGCACAAGACGCCCGTTGCGGCCATCCCCCAGCGTCAAACCGTTCTGCCCCTTGCGCCGTTCGGGTTGGCATACAGGGCAAGGCGCAGCCCCGTAGCGGCGATGCCACTTGCCGCCAAGAGTTGCGGTCAATTCGCGTGCATCAGTCATTGCCCGCCCCCCACCTTCGCCACCAGAGCGGCACGCATATCGGCTTCCAGTGCCAGCATATCCGCCACCACGTCATAGTCGCGCCGTGCCGTGATTGCGTTGCGCAGGATGCCCGAAAGCACATCGGGGGCGATTGCCTCACATTGCACTGTGTCGCCTTTGAAGCGCCGCCGGTCGGTCGGTTTTGGGGGCGCAGTCGGAAGGTCGAGCCGGTCGGCCTGTTCCCGTGTCACGGCAAGGCGAGTGAAAGTTGGTTTCGCCCCGCATAGCGTCTGGCACATCGCCGCCACATCTTCGGCAAGGGACGTGAACAAATGTTCGCCAGACGGGTCGAGGTCGCCCAAGTGTAGGATTTCCGCCCCCGTGCCTGTTTCCATTTCCGCCGCCAGTTCGCACGCAAGGTCGTGCTTTGCAGTCAAGCTATCAAAGCCGCCCGAGGTCATTACCGGCACGCCAAACGGATTCGCCACGCGCGCCAGCATCGGTCCCATGCCGCCCGCTTCGCAAAGGGTCCAGAGCCGCACCGGCTGCCCGTCCTGTCGGTCGAGCCGGAAGCGCTGGGCGTCGGTCAGCACATCCGCAAGGAAGCTTGCCGGGTCAGCCCAGCTTGCCGGTTCATACCTTGCGGGGCCATCATCGCGGATTGCCGCAAAGTGGATAAGCCCGGCCCGCCTTGCACGGTTCACGGTTTCACAAAGGCGCGAATATGCGCCTTCGGTTTTGTCAAAGCCGCGCGTCGCCACCAGCCGATAGAAAATCTGCCGGATTGTCAGGGGCAAGTGTTCGGAAAAGTCGGCCAGCACCGCTTGCACATCCCGCACCAGCGCCAGCGACTCCGGGCGCGGGTTCCATGCCGCAAAGCCACGCGGGCGGGTGCGCTTGTTTTGCACGTTCATTGGCCCGCCCCCCAGATCAGCGCCGCGATTGCCTGCGCTTGCGCTTCTGTCAGCCCGTGAAGGCGGCGAAGGTAGATGATTTGCAGCCGGTTCATGCCGCACCGCCTTTGCGCACATCAGCGCGCAGCACATAACGGCCATGGGTGCCCGAGTAAGGCCCGCCATGCGGTTCTGTCACAGTTTCAATCGGCACGCCTTGTCCGCGCAGCTTGTGAATGTAAGCACTCCACCGGGGCGCGGGTTCTGTTATCGGGGTGCAGCCCTTCGGCCCGGCAAAGCGCAGCCGGTCGAGCGCCCAAGCTTCGCGGCCTTTGGCTTCAATCGTGAAGGGTTCGCCGCCTTCGGGTGTCACGCGATAAAGCCCAGCGCGCTTTGCGTGCCCTTCGGCTTGTGCTATGATTTGGGCATTGGCCGCCTTCGCTTGGCAATCTACCCGGCCCGGTTCCTGCGTCAACAGGGTCCGGGCCACTTTGTTTGTGCGGCTCATGTTACGCCACCGTTTCGCGCAAGTCGCGCAGGTGCGCTTCAACGTCGCCTTCGGGCCAGTAGAGACGCCCGCCCAGTTTTACCGGCTGGGGCAGACGCCCTGCCGCAAGGTCGAGATAGATTGCAGAACGTGAGCGATTGCCAAGTCTTGCGCGCAGTTCGGTTAGGGTAAGATAGTTTTGCATGCACTGTCCTTTCTAGTGAGGTGCAGTGCAAAGATGGCCTGTCTCGCTTGGCAGAGCCTAACAAGCCTTGCCAAGTTTCAGCGCGGCTACTGCCGCAACGCCCTCAAGTCATCCCTGATAGTGCGTTCCGAGACGGTAATTTCGTGCCGCTTAACTAGCTGTTCTCTAATCCAACTATTGAGCGCGCCCCTTGTTCGATTTGTTTCCTGCAATATGGCAGCAATCGCTTTCCGCCGCGCCGCTACGTTAGCCTGAGCGACTCGGTTCTGCCCATTACGAATGTCACTTAGGTTCCGCCGTTGCTTGCGTCCCGTGTGGATCGAAGGTCCAAATGCCCCACGCCATTCTGCCTCGGTCAAGAGTTTCCCTAAATAGAGTGCCTGCGACAAAGCAATCTCATTCGGTCCGTGTTCACGATGCCACGTCAGCAGGTTCCAGCACTCAAAACCGACTTTTCCAGCATACCAAAGTTCCGAAAATGGCTCTGCCGTTCTATCGCCCGGAAAGTCTCTGCCGTTTCCAGCCTTCCTGTCCCAGCCATACCTCAGCATGGTTTCATCACAGTTGGCTAGGATGGCTTCCAAGTCCCGCCAGAAGTCGCCTTCGGCAAATAACGAGATTTCATTGCTCCATGTCACGCGAAGTTTTTGCAATTCATCGCCGCCAAGTTCCTCCGCTACACCTTCCGGCCTTGGCTTGAAACTCTTGTCGAGCGGGTGCGTCCCGTCTTTGCCGCGATTGTATCGCTTGGGGGCATTTTTCGCAGAAGCCGCAGGTGTCGCAACGGGGGTTAAGTCAGTTTTGTCGGTTTTGTCCCGCGCCATCAGCCTGCCCCCACCAGCTTCACCACCTGCCCAGCGCCGCCGGTCACATGGTCGGCCCAGCGTTCCGCCAGCTTGGCGCGCTGTTCCAGATAATCCGTGCGCCGATAGGCCCTCACAACGCCCGAATCGGTCACATGCGCCAGCATCCCTTCGGCCACTTCATGCGGGGCGTCGGTCACTTCGGCCAGCCAAGTGCGCAGGCTAGTGCGAAAGCCATGCGGTCGCGCTTCCAGCCCGCGCCGTTCCATCATCCGCGAAAGGGTCATGTCGCTAATCACGCCCCCACGTGTGTTCGGAAACAAATACCCATTGCGGGCATGCGGGCGCGCAAGGTCAATGATGCGCTGGGCTTCATGCGACAGGGGAACGCGAAAATCATCAGTTGCGCCTTTGCGGCCCTTCATGGCTTCGGCGGGCACGGTCCACACGTCGCCTTCGATTTGGTCCAGCCGGATAGTGCGCAACGGGCCAGAGCGCAGGCCGGTCAGCATCAGAAGCCGCAAAGCCAGATGGGTCAGGGTGGGTTCTTCTAGGCTGGCATAGAAGTCCGGCACATCGGCCCAAGCCATCGCTGGAATATTTTGGGGCACATGCCGCGACTTGCCCAGAAGCGCCTTTGCCTTTTCGGTCGCTTGCAGGTCCACATCCAAGCCCAGCGCCGCCGCATGTTTCAGCACGATTGAAAGCCGGTTCATGGCTTTGCGTGCCGTGTCGGCCTTAGTGTGCCAGATAGGCGCAAGCGTGTCGCGAATGTCGCGCTGGTCTAGGTCGGTCACTGGTACTTTGCCCAGCTTCGGCAGAACGTGAAGGGTCAGGGGCGAGAGCCACCGGCCCGCCGTGCCATCGCCTTTGAGTTCAGCCTTGCGGGCTTCGAAGGCGTCCGCCGTGATAATCGACAGTGCTATATCTTCGCGCCGTGCCTCACGTATTTCGCGCTCGCGTTCTTTGATGGGGTCACGGCCTTCCTTGGCCATTGCCCGCCATCGGTCGGCAAGGTCGCGCGCTTTCGCAAGTCCGATTTCAGGGTATCCACCCAAACCCATCTCGCGCCGCCTGCCGTGAACGGTTACGCGCAAGACCCATTGCGCGCCGCCATCGTCGCGAACAATCAGCCAAAGCCCTGCACCATCACAGTATTTTCCCATCGGGGCTTTACGAAGGAAAGCTGGGGACAGTCGATTACGTGAGCGCATGTTCGATTTTTCCCATCCACCAATCAGCAATCGAACAGACTGCCAATCTCTATCCACCCAAATATCCCCTTTAAGGTAGTGGATAGGGACGGACAGGGCAAGACACCACAGGACAGGTGCGCTAATGTTTTTAGGTGGATGCGGTCAGAACAGGACGGATAAAAACATTCAAAAACAATAGGTTGGTTCCGTGTGGGGGCACCATTTTAACATCCAAATTAGTCTAAAGACATCCAAAAAACCCTGTGAAATATAGGTTTTGAGGTATCTCTTTGTCCGATGCAGTCTAACGGCGTCCGGTACGATACCCCCGGATTGGGGGTATCCTTGGGGGTATCAGGATTTGACCGGAAAAGTGATACCCCAACGATGCCCTTATCAGATATTCAGCTTCGGAACCTAAAACCCCGCGACAAGGCCTATAAGGTTTCAGACTTCGAGGGCTTGTTTGTCTTGATTAAGGTCAACGGTTCCAAACTTTGGCAGTTCAAATACCGCATCTTTGGCAAGGAACGGTTACTTTCCATTGGCGTCTACCCCGAGGTTAGCTTGGCTCAAGCCCGCAAAGCCAAGGAAGATGCACGCGCCAAATTAGCGGCGGGCGTCGATCCAAGCGAAGCGAAACAAATGGAAAGGCGGGTGAAGCAGGAAGAGGCAGCCCAGACTTTTGAGCTGATCGGGAGATTATTTCTTGAAAAGCAGCGCATGGAAGGGAAATCCAAAGCGACGTTGGACAAGACAGAGTACCATCTGAAGCTTGCCAACCGCGACTTTGGACGTAGACCAATCACCGACATCAATGCGCCGCTGATCCTGAAAACGCTCAAGAAGGTCGAAGCCAAAGGGAATTATGAGACGGCCCACCGTTTGCGGGCCCGCATCGGTTCAGTTTTCCGTTATGCGGTAGCAAGCGGCCTGACGGAAACCGATCCAACCTATGCACTACGGGATGCCCTGATCCGACCTACCCGTGTTCACCGTGCTGCTATCACTGATCCAAAGTCACTGGGCCAGCTCATACGGGAAATCGCGGTTTTTGATGGTCAAGTTACTACCCGTATCGGCTTGCAATTGCTGGCACTTCTCGCCCAGCGCCCCGGCGAAATCCGAAATGCCAAGTGGGAAGAGTTCGACTTTGCAAACAAGGTATGGGCCATCCCTGCCGAAAAGATGAAGATGCGTCGTGATCATCTTGTGAATCGCCCCGAGTTTGTCGGAGACCATCAACTTAAGTAAGGATGATGGTTATGACAAAAAGCAAAATGGCAAATCGCTACTCGCCCGAGGTCCGCGCACGCGCGGTTCGAATGGTGTTCGAGCAT